>Ga0272442_10002906_pt1 | contig 24363 bp, 23 predicted proteins | sample SSMForm2O_FD_200262 | JGI IMG/M metagenome (GOLD analysis project Ga0272442, IMG submission 200262) | Marine sediment archaeal communities from Little Sippewissett salt marsh, Falmouth, MA, United States - SSM-Form-2O | ecosystem: Environmental > Aquatic > Marine > Wetlands > Sediment ...
AACCACCAAATGCCAACGACCTCTATTGCCCATCTTATGAAGAGGTAGTGTCTGACTCATGCAATATTAATATGTTCCGATTTTCATCAGCATGGGTGGCCCTGTGGGCCATGAACGTTTCATTTTACTTTACCGAGGGCTTGCAGACCGAGCTCGATTGCGGCGGGCAATTTGCGAGCCGCCGGAAGACTCGTTGCCTGCCTTGCAGAGAGAATGCCACTGACATCAGGGGAGAGGGCAGGATTTGCCGGACACCACCTTTGGCGACCGGTTTTGAGTTTCCTTGTGCCTTGTTATATCCTTTAAGCGCCTCAAAACGGCTGGATATCGCCCCATTCTCAGTTGGGCCTCAGGTGAGGCCAAAGTTTGGGCAAACTATTTCAACCATCTAATTGAGCGAGGATAATAACCGTGATGAATCGAAAAAGCCCCCTTTCTGGTTCCCGAAAGGGTATGGGAAGAGAACGGGATGCGATCAATAGCTGGGTCGGTCCTGGAGTTCCAGCGCGGCGAAGCGGTCCGCGCCGTGTTGGTGGGTGAACCCTCATGGAAGAAACCATTTGTGAAAGGTCCGTCGGCTCTATAGCAAACGAGATCGTGCGAAAAGAGACTATCGCGCCCGGCTTCAAGCTGATGGAGATCAGAGCGCCCGAGATCGCCGATAAGATTCAGCCGGGCCAGTTCATGATCCTGCGGGTCGACGAGGAGGGGGAGAGGATACCCATGAGCGTCGCCGACTGGGATCGAGAGAAGGGGACGGTGACCCTCGTCTTCCAGGAGCTGGGCCTCTCCACAAAGAAGCTCGGCCTCATGGAGCCGGGGCAGAGGCTGGCCAACCTGGCCGGCCCCCTGGGAAAGCCCGCCGAGGTCGGGCACTTCGGGACCGTCGTCGTCGTCAGCGGCTGCTTCGGCGCTGGGCCCGCCTACGCCCTCTCAAAGGTCCTGAAAGAGGCGAAAAACCGGGTGATCTGCATCGTCGAGGCTTACAAAGGCGAGCTTCTCTTCTGGCTCGACCGGCTGGAGGAGACGAGCGACCAGTTGATCGTCACCTCCGGAGACAAAACGGCGGGAGTGGCCCGTTGGGCCAAGGACCCCCTGAGGGAGATCCTGGAGTCCGAGAAGATAGACCGGATTTACTTAGTCGGCTGCACCTTCATGATGGCGACCTGCTCAAGAGTATCAAAGCCCTTCGGCGCCGAGACGAGGGTGAGCCTGATGCCCATAATGATCGACGGGACCGGGATGTGCGGGGCCTGCCGGGTCAACATCGGCGGGGAGACCAAGCTCGCCTGCGTGGAGGGGCCGGAGTTCGACGGCCACGAGGTCGACTGGGACGAGCTTATGGAGAGGGCGCGGGGCTACCTCAAAGAGGAGGAGCGGGCCCTGGACCTCTGGGAGATCGACAACTGGCATCTGATCCGGTTCAGGAACCGCGAGCCCGAGAAGAAGAGGAGGAAGCGGGGCGGGCCGCGGCGGTGCTGAAGCCGCCCCCGGCGAAGGCCGTTTCTTGAGGCGATGATGAAGCTGATCAGATATCGGGATGTGGACTACGAGACCGCAAAGAGAGAGGTTACGGGATACTTCCAGTCCAGGGGGGAGGCCTATCCTTCCGACGCCAGCGAAGATCTGGAGCTGGACTATGATCTCGTCTGTCAGATAACTGATGAGCTTCGGAGAGAGGGACGGTTGGAGATCGTCTGATTGACGGACTCAGCAGGGTGTGAGGCGATCTTCCCTCCACCTGTAAAGAGATTTCATCGCCTTACCGATCTTCACCTGAAAGTAGATCCTCCAGAAACTTGTGGCCAGCCTCTTCGAGGTCGCCATCTAGAGAAAAGGTCAGGCTGCGAACTCTTATTTTCCCGATCATCACGTCCAAGTTCAGCGGCTTGGGATAGATCAGTATCGCCTCAGCACATTCCTTAGTATTAGCGTATGTAACTACCTGGTTTATGTCAGTGTTCCCTGGATGGTCGGGTGCTTTATATTTGGTATCGAGAATAAAACGCGCTTTTTGTGAGTCTCTTTCGTAGACCACAAGATCGATGTCGAATTTGATCTTTCCTTCTTGTCCTTGCCCTTTCTGACCGATGACAACCTTCTCATGGGGTTTTACCACAAAACCTGATGGCGGGTGAGCCTTCAGCCATTCGGCCACGAAGAGCTCGTAGAGCTGGGCCATGTCCACCAGGAAGGGAATCATCGTCCGATCTCCGACTCGATGAGATGGTCCGCTCTGCTCCAAAAAGAAGCGGCATAGGGCGTGCATCGGCTGATAGTCCTGATTCAGGCGGTTGTAAAGCCGCCCCACACAATCCTGGGGATCGCACGGAATCGGAGTTGCCAGGCCCCGAAGAGACTGATATGCTCTTCGAACCTGGGGCAAGGATCGCTCGGTGCAGATCCCACTTTGGAGAATTCGCCGCAGGGTCCAGGCTAATATTTGGTTATCCTCGACGTCGGAGGTGTGCTCCTCGTAGCAGCACTCTGGTTTCACCATCCATGGTTTCTGGCAGCTCTTCCGAACGTCGAAACGGCCGCGAACGTAGGGGATTCGATCTTTCCTGGCCTGATAAGATCGGAAGAAGCCCTTGCGCCCCCGGTCGAGTACCCTGAGGGCGAAGAGCTTGGCCAGGGTCTCGTAGAACTCGGTCAAGGAATCGCAGGCAGTAATACCTTTGGGAAACTCAAGTTTTTCGAGCCGATAAGCATACTCCAGCATACTAAATATGTTCTTTATATCCACTTTTGGCGTCAGGATGATTTCAATCTCTGGTACCAGGGGGATGTGGCCCACCCAGCCTGTTGAAGTTAAACACCACTTGTTGCCGTTCTTGAAAGATGGCTCATCTATAGAGATTTGGCTACCATAGCTCTGCCATATCATAATTCCAAGGTCTTTCGTGATCTCGGACTCTGGGTACTTTCTCGTCTCGTACTCAACAAGCTCGATCCGGTGAGAGTTTCTCTTGTTCATTAGTGCATCTTTCCTCTGACCTTTTCCCATCGGAAGTCTTCGGTCTTCTCGGGCCGATCGAAGAAGTACTCGTCTAGATATGGCTCGACCTCCATCTTCCAAATGTCCTCGATCTCCTCGGCGAGGTCTTCCCGGAGGAAGAAGGCAATGCCAAGCTCGTAGTGGGTATCGTTTATTTGAGCATTAAGTTCGCGCAGAACCTTGATTAGTGCATCGACAGGAAAGTCTGTATTTTGATGATATCTACGGAGAATTTCGTAATCTGGCTGGAGTCGAAGGAACGCGAAGCGACGACGGAGGGCGTGATCCACCAGGGCGACGGATCTGTCGGCAGTATTCATCGTTCCGATAATAAGGACATTTATTGGGATTTGAAGCGTTTCTCCTCCCGACAGAGGTATCTCTCTTGTTCGATATTCGAGCAAATACATCAATTCCCCAAAAACCTGGGATAAATTGGCTCGATTGATTTCGTCGATGATCAGTACGCAGTATCCTTGACGATATTTGGCCTTTTTACAGAATTCAAGAAACCGACCCGGAACCATGGGATAATTTAAGGTACCGTTATCTCCTGACTGTGGCCTAATTCCTTGAATGAAGTCTTCATAGGCGTACTGGGGGTGAAATTGGACTGTTTCTTTAAAGCCGTCACCACCACCTATAAGGTGATCTGCCAAATGCTCTGAAATGTACGTTTTACCAGTTCCTGGGGGACCGTATATTATGGCTTGGCCCTTCCGTTTAATAGCTCGGACCCATCTTTCAAGAGTATCGAAATCAAATTTTGTATCTTCAGAACATTCTTCTAGGCTGTATTCCTTAGGATGGAGCTTTTTAGAATCACCTTTAAGACCTTGGAATAACTCCTCACGTTCTTTTAGGTCAGATATAAGTCTCAAAAAAATATCGTTCAGCGCTAATTTTCCTAGTTTTTCACGGCCTTTCTTTGTGTCGGGTTTTCTTAGAATTTCTGGCTTATCTTTTTTTGAACGAATATAATCAAGCGAAGTTTCATAGTTTTTACGAATATCTCCTTCGAATGGCATCAACATTTCTATAGGCATCTTATACACTCGAATATCTGGCTCATAATCATATTTATCGATATTTCTATATATGTACGCTTCATCTATGCCTTTTAAATTTGCCTGAAGCAACAATTCTAATCGGCACGATTTATAATAGTCTGAATTATCAAATCCTAAAAAAGTCCGCTTATCGAACGAAAAACTAATATACGGGACATTGGGACGAAAGAATATAGATAATCTCATATCGTTGGGATCTTCGATTCCAAGACGTGAGATCGCCATCGACAAAAGATCTAACGCCCAATCTGCTTCTCCTCTATTTTTAAAAATATTTGGCATGGCCTTAGCAACTTCGTTCTTGATCTCTTTTTTGGCAAACGTCAACTCACGTGATGTCATCTAAGTCCCTCCTTGATCTTGATCACAATATCGCATTAATAATATCCTTTCGGTCCTCTAGCTTAAAAAGGTCTCATGCTCTCATACACGAAAAGTGTTTTGCTGATCAATACGGTATAGGAACTCATAAAATGGAGGATCTCTGACGTATAAAGGATGCTTTTAAAGATCTACAAACCCAAGCAAGCCAAAGCTCCTCAATCGACAGGATGAATTACACCATAAAATATAAGCCATATATAGCACCTGTATGCGAAGTGATCGACAAACGCATACTCGTGACCCGCAAAGTTTGGGAGGGCCTCTCAGACCTCAAGAGGCCGAAAGAGACGTTCGCAAACCTCTTCGCAGAGATGATAGAGCACGAGAAGAAGCGGCGGCTCTTCCTCGATATGGACAGAATAGAGAGGGAGGGCAACTTCGTGGAGCTGCGCATTTAACCTTCTCCTTGACTCCTACCTTCTCCGAAATTATATTTGAATTAATTTATGTCCAACGGAGGCATCTCCATGGATCCCACCCTCTCCTGCTGGCAGGTATTTAAATCATTAAAAGCCAATAAAGACCGAAGGTCATTTCGCGGACGATCGTGATCGCCCTTCACGGAGGCTGAGCTTGTGGTCGATGATGAACTAAGATGGCATTCTCTGAGCATCGATGAGGCGTTCGAAGGCCTGAAATCGAGTCCTTGGGGCCTTGCCACCTCGGAGGCCGAGAGGAGGCTGGAAGAGTACGGCCCAAACGAGCTTCAAGAAGAGAAGGGGACGGGCAGGCTCTCCCTCCTGACAGAGCAGGTCAAAAACCCCCTCATCGCCGTCCTCGCCTTTGCCGCCGTCATATCCCTTCTGGCAGGCAAGACGATAGACGCCGTCGTCATCGTCGGCGTGATCAGCATAAATACCATCCTCGGATTTTATAAGGAGTACAAGGCAGAAGAGGCGATCCTCGCCCTCCAGTCCCAGGCCTCCCCCGAGGCGAGGGCCCTCCGGGACTCCCCCGAGTCCGGCCGGTGGGGGGAGAAGCGGATCAGGGCGAGGGAGCTCGTCCCCGGCGACGTCATCCTCCTGGAGGCGGGATCCCGGGTTCCCGCCGACGCCCGGATCATCGAGGCCGCAAACCTGGAGGCGGACGAGTCGATGCTCACCGGCGAGTCGGTCCCCTCGAGGAAGAGGTCCGCCGCCCTCGCCGGAGACCTTCCCATCGGCGATCGGGAGAACATCCTCTTCGCCGGGACGATCATCACCCAGGGGAGGGCTAAGGCCCTCATCTTCTCGACGGGGATGGCCACCGAGATGGGAAAGATCGCCGGGATGATCACAAAGACCGGGAAGACCGCCACGCCCCTCAAAGGCCGGACCATCGACCTGAGCAAGAAACTGATGATCCTCGCCTTCACCGCCAGCAGCGTAACCTTGGCGGCGGGGCTCCTGAGGGGCTTTGATTTCATCGAGCTTGCCCTCTTCACCCTGGCTATGGCGGTCTCGGCGATCCCCGAGGGTCTCCCGGCGGTGATAACCGTCACCCTGGCGGTGGGCGTCAGCCGGATGGCGAAGAGGAACGCCATCATCCGGAAGCTCGACGCCGTCGAGGCCCTCGGCTCCGTCACTGCCATCTGCACCGACAAGACCGGGACCCTCACCACCAACCAGATGACCGTCCAGAAGATCTTCCTGGGGAAGGGGATGGTGGACGTATCCGGCGCCGGCTTCCGCCCCCAGGGGGAGTTTGAGATGGACGGCGCCCGGATCGACGCCGCCAGGGACCCGGACCTTTCGAGATTCCTCCAGATTGCGGCCCTCTGCAACGACTCCGTCCTCAAGGCCTCAGAGGACGGGGACGGCGAGAGGTGGAAGATCCTGGGCGACCCCACCGAAGGCGCTCTGCTGGTGGTTGCGGCCAAGGCCGGCCTGGAGAGGGACCGGCTGGCAGAAGATCACCCCAGGATCGACGAGATTCCCTTCGACTCCAGCAAAAAGTACATGGCCACCATCCACCGGACCCCGGCGGGGGGAGCGGTCGCCTACCTCAAGGGCGCCCCCGAGGTGGTCTTGGGCTTCTCCTCCGATATCCTCGTCGACGGCCGGGTCGAGAGGCTGGACCAGAGCAGGAAAGAGGATCTCCTCAAGGCGAGCGGCGGCATGGCCGAGGGGGCCCTGAGGGTCCTGGCCGTGGCCTATCGAGAGCTGGACCAGGCCGATATCGGAGCCTTCAAGGAGGAGGGACCGAAAGATCTAGTCTTCGCCGGCTTCTCCGGGATGATAGACCCCCCCAGGCCCGAGGCTAAGACCTCCATCGCCCTCTGCCAAAGAGCCGGGATCAGGGTGATGATGGCCACCGGCGACCACAGGGTCACCGCCGAGGCGATCGCAAAGGAGATCGGGATCGCCTCGGAGGGGTCTAAGACCCTCGCAGGCTCCGACCTCGACGATATGGACGACGAAGCCCTAGCTGAGGTGATAGAGGATGTCGCCGTCTTCGCCCGGGTCTCTCCCGAGCACAAGTACAGGATCGTGGAGGCCCTGAGGAGGCAGGGGCACATCGTGGCCATGACCGGAGACGGGGCGAACGACGCCCCGGCCCTGAAGCTGGCGGAGGTGGGGATAGCCATGGGGATCGCAGGAACCGACGTCACCAAGGAGACGGCCGACATGATCCTCACCGACGACAACTTCAGAAGCATCGTCAGCGCCGTAGAGGAGGGGAGGGTGATCTTCGAGAACATCCGGAAGGTGGTCAAGTATCTCATCAGCACCAACGCCGGTGAGATCCTGACGATCCTCACCGCCATCACCATCCTGATGATCAACACCCTCATCTTCACCCCGGTCCAGATCCTCTGGGTCAACCTGGTCACCGACGGCCTGATGGGGATAACCCTCGCCATGGAGCCTAAGGAGAAGAAGATTATGGATCAGCCTCCAAGGAGGCCCAAAGAGAAGATCATCAACCGGGAGATCCTCACAAACGTCATCTTCGTGGCGATCTTCATGGCCGCAGGAACCCTCTTCGTATTCACCAGGGAATGGAACGGCGGCGAGGTCTTGAGGGCCCAGACGATGGGGTTCACCACCATGGCCATGTTCCAGGTCTTCAACGCCCTCAACTGCAGGTCCAGGACCGAGTCCGTCTTCAAGCTGGGTTTCTTCTCAAACAGGCATCTTATAGGAGCGATAGCAGTCTCCTTAACTCTCCAGATGCTGGTGACCGTCGTCCCCGCATTTCAGTTGGCCCTTGGGACCGTCTCCCTCTCTCTCGTCGACTGGGCGACGATCTTTGCCGTATCCAGCACCGTCCTCTTCGGAGATGAGCTGAGGAAGCTGGTGGCCAGGAGGAGGATGGGCGGTCCGGCGTAAGGTTCACAGTCTGATGGGGGAACGGATCGCCTTCTACATCCCGATCGTCGGACGCCGACCTGGAAGTGCTGGACAATCAAAATATGTTTTTCTGATATGAGCGGATTATGGGGGTCAGCTATTTATCCCCTTCCGGCCCAAAGCCCACTGACGTGGAGGGACTTTAACGGAAGATGACATCTTCAAGGACCTGGGAGTGAGGCCGGTAAGGAGGCTTAACAAGAGCGGACGGCCTGCGCCCCATCTATCCCTCAGGTTCGACTCCCACCTATTCTCCATCGACACCAGCCGCTCGCCCAAAAGCTGCATCCAGCCCGACGCCTACCTGGTGACCCACGCCCACGGCGACCACTACGGCAAATCGGCGATGCTCTCGCCCGATGCCATTGCTTCGCGGGAGACGGCCCGGGCCCTGGAGATCAGGCACGAGCGGAGGTATGAAGGGCGGACCTTCCCCGTCGGCGGGAGCATTTTCGTCGACGAGCAGGAGGTGAAGACCTACTCCACGGGCCACACCATCGGCTCCGTCGCCTTCGGCTGGGAGACGGAAGTGGGGACCCGGGTCCTGGTCACAGGCGACGTCAAAAACTACGAGAACCTCCCCAAGTGCGACCTTCTGGTCACGGAGGCGAACTACGGCGACCCCTGGGACCCTGGCTGCCGGTTCGAGGACGACATCGTCGGCTTCGGCGACGCCGTGGAGGCGGGGGCCACCTTCGGAGCCTACGCCTTCGGCAAGGCCCAGAGGGCGGTATCCCTGATCCGTGCACTGGGATGCAAAGAGGAGATCGGGATGGACGCTAAGAGCCTCGCCCTCACCCAGGAGCTTTTGCCCGACTTCGGCCCCTTCACGCCGGTGGAAGAGAACGGGACCGAGATCAACGTCGTCACCCCCTGGGAGCTCTCTTCGGTGAGGTCGAGCCGAAAGTACGTCCTCACCGGGAGGAGCGACCTCCCCTTCACCCAGATCAGGCTCAGCGACCACCTCGACTTCAAGGGGCTGATGAGGATGGTGGAGAGGATCTCCCCCGAGGCGGCCCTGATCTACCACCCCGAGGGGAAGAGGGCGAACATGATGGCCCACCACCTCCGGGAGCTGGGGATGGCCTCGATATCGGTCAGCGAGATCGAGGACTCTTTTTAAAGCCGGTTCAGAGACGCTCAGAGATAGCTTAGAGGCGGTTCTGAGGCGGTTCAGAGATAGTACGTCAGGAGCGGCACCATCAGAACCCCCATGGCATGAGTTCTCCTGATCCCGGCGAAGGGCGCCACCAGGCCCACCACCGTGGAGACGAAATATAGGAAGAGGCCGAAGAGGCCGGTGAAGCCGAAGGTCATCGCCGTCAGAAAGGCTAGAACTGCGATGCAGAGCCTCCTGTAGTTCAGATCTCTCACCACCTTCGCCGCCGCCCGTCCCGCGCTCAGGGTGACGAAGTAGGAGAGGATCGAAACCCCCAATACGATCGTCACCATGATCAGAAGGAGTCGGCCGTCCAGGTCTACCAGCTCCTCGATGGCCACGGCCGCCCCGCTCCGGGGCCTTCCCACCACCAGGAGAGCCACCAGGGTGAAGAGGGCGTTGGCGGTGTTCACCCCGGAGACGGATACGAGAAACTCCCGGTCTGACCCCTCCGAACCGAGCCTGGTGACGACGGTGGCCACGGCCGGGGTCACCCCGGGAACCCAGGCCACCACCGATCCAGCCAGCCCTCCCAGAAAGGCAGACCTTGCGATCGTTCTTGCCGGAAGATCGAACTCCGTCTCCCTCTGGTCCGGGACCTCGGCCCGAGAGGCGAGGCTTAAGAGGAGCATCGAGGCACCGAAGAGGCCGCCGAGAAGGGGGAGGAGCACCTCCGGCTGGAATCCCAGGGGCGAGCGGGCGAGATCCTGGTGGCCGAAGGCGAATATGCCCAATAGTCCGCTGGTCAAAAAGAGGGCCAGAGCGAAGAGCTTGTACTTGAGGTGGACAAAAGACCCCTGCCCTTCGATAACCCTGCCCCTCTCCGTCAGGATCATGAGGGCAGCGATGGAGAGGAGGACGAGGCCGATCTGGTTCATGAAGGGGTCGTAGATGCTTTGAAAGAGGAGGGATAGGGGAACGATCAGCACCAGGGCCACCAGGACCGAGGACGCGCTCCCCAGGGCCGAGAGACGCACGGCCTCGATCCCCCTTCCGTCGAGCATCATCTCATGGCCGGGAAGGACGGCGAGAGCCGTCTCGGCGTCGGGAGCGCCTATGAAGATGGAAGGAACAATATCCAGGAAAGTGTGGGCGACGCTCGCCGCCAGAATCGCCGCCGCTAGATCGAAGGGATCGAGCCCAAAACTGAGAAATGGGGGCGAGAGGGCCAAGAGCAGGGCCGCAAAGTTGTTGGTGTGCAGGCCCGGAGTTAGGCCGCTACAGATGCCCAGAAGAAAGCCGCCCACCACCGATATAGCGAGAAGACTATCGACCATTTTTTGTATAAGTATCAGTCCTGGACAGATAAAAGATTTTCGGCATAATGGTCAAAAAGAACTCCACCCCGGATCCGCAGGCAGGGCGGAGCTCCGAGATGTGAAAACCCTTAAATACTGTTAATCAGGTGGTTGTAGCGATCCGCAGAGGGAGCGGAAGCTCGCCCCCTCTCTGGCGCATGGACCTGATGGTCTGAACGCGGGCTTATCGCGCGTGAGTCGGCCTCCGAAAAGGAGGCTTTTGCGGAGGATTAGGATGAAGATGGTCAAGAAGACAAACCCGATATTGGTCGCTCTTATCGACGATCTCAAGGCCGCCACCCGGGAGAACGGGACGGCCATCTGGCGCGACGTCGCCACACGGCTGGAGAAGCCGAGGCGGAATTACGCCGCAGTAAACGTGAGCAAGATCAACAGGCACACCGCCTCCGACGACCTGGTTCTCGTAACGGGAAAGGTGCTGGGGTCGGGAGATATCGATCACAAGGTGACCGTTGCTGCGCTCCAGTTCAGCGAACAGGCCGCATCAAAGATAAAGTCGGCCGGTGGCGAATGTCTCAAGATAAAAGAGCTGGCCGAGAAACACCCGAAGGGTACCGGCATAATTATTTTAAGGTGATCTGATGATTATCGACGCATCTGGGATGATCCTGGGACGTCTGGCAAGCCTCGCCGCCACCGAGCTTCTCGCAGGAGAGGAGATCGCGATCGTCAACGCCGAGAAGGCCATAATCTCAGGTCGAAGGGAGAGCGTTTATAGGGAGTATGAGGAGATGAGCAACAAGGGCTCCACCGAGAAGGGACCTCACTACCCCAAGCGGCCCGAGAGGATCATGAAAAGGACGGTCCGCGGGATGCTCCCTCACAAGACGAAGCGCGGTCGCGATGCCATGTCCAGGCTCAAGATCTACGTAGGAGTCCCGTCGGAGTTCGAGGGGATGAAGATCGAGCGGCCAGAGGCCGCGAAGATGACGCGCCTTGGCACCGCCAAATATGTGGAACTTGGCGACGTAAGCAGAAAATTCGGATCCAAATTCTAAGAGGGTCAACATGAAGATAACCAACTCGTCGGGTAAAAACAGAACGGCGATCGCCAGGGCCACCTTGGCCGAAGGGAAAGGCCGAGTCAGGATCAACAGCAAACCCCTGGAGATCTATGAGCCCATCCTCGTCAGACAGAAGATCATGGAACCGGTGATGATAGCCCAGGATAAGGTTTCAGGGCTTGACATCGACGTCAAAGTTCGGGGAGGCGGATTCATGGGTCAGGCTGCTGCCGTCCGAACCGCCATCGCTCGTGGGATCGTGGAGTGGACCGGCGACACCGCCCTTAAAGAAGCCTACATGGAGTACGATCGATCCCTCCTGGTCAACGACCATCGGCAGAAAGAGCGGAAGAAGGTCGGCGGACCCGGTGCTAGAGCCAAATATCAGAAGTCATACAGGTGAGCGAGCTTGATTCCTGTGCGATGTTTCACCTGTGGAAACGTCATTTCTGATGTATGGGAGGAATACAAGGAGCGGACTAAGTCTGAGCCACCGGGGAAGGTAATGGACGATCTGGGCATCGAAAGCTACTGCTGTCGTCGTATGCTCCTGACCCACGTGGAGATCGTTGACGTGCTTCGGCGGTATCAGTAAAAAGGCGTGGGGTTGTGGGGTAGCCTGGTCCATCCCTCGGCGTTCGGGACGCCGTAACCTGAGTTCGAATCTCAGCAACCCCACCATTAACCTTTCTTTTGAGGTGGCCACTTGACGGATTCGATGGATAAAGAATATACGCGATATGAACGCGCACGAATAGTGGGGGCTCGAGCTTTACAGATTTTGATGGGCGCCCCGGTATTAATCAAGACCGAGTCCATAGACCCCCTCGAAATTGCTCTTGAAGAGATGAGACTGGGATTTGTTCCCATAACCGTTAAACGGGATCGTAGAACCTCTAGGTAGGTGAAGTTTTTGGATGATGAAGTGATAGCGCCAACGGAAGAATACGAAACTCTTATTCCCATAGATGAGTATCTCGCGGCAGGCATACACATAGGCACGCAGCAGAAGACGAAGAGCATGAAGGATTACATCTACAGAGTCAGAACCGATGGACTCTATGTCCTCGACGTCCAGTCCACGGACAAGAGGATCAGGCTTGCAGCCAGGTTCCTGGCCAAGTACGACCCCAGCAAGATCCTGGTGGTCTCGGCTAGGCAGTACGGCCAGCGTCCTGCGACGATGTTCTCCAAATCGGTCGGAGCAAGGGCGATCGTCGGCCGGTTCATACCCAACACCCTGACAAACCCCAACTTCTACGACTACGTCGAGCCGGACGTTGTGGTGGTCACAGACCCCAGCGGCGACAGTCAAGCGATAAATGAAGCAATCGACGTCGGAATTCCGGTGGTAGCCCTATGCGACACCAACAACCTGACCTCCAACGTAGATCTGGTGATACCCACCAACAACAAAGGCCGGAAGGCCCTGACCCTGATCTACTGGCTCCTGGCCAAAGAGGTCCTCAAGGAGAGGGGAGAAGAAGATCGGTTCAGATACTCGGTTTCAGACTTCGAGATGGAGTTTTAATTCGATGAGGCGCCCAGCAGTGGCAGGCTCGTTCTACCCCCGCCACCCCGATGAGCTGAATGAGGAGCTGAATGCCGCCTTCAGCGAAGCCTCTGGCGGAGAAACCCTTCCGATCCGGGGCGCCGTCGTACCCCATGCCGGCTACATCTACTCCGGAGCCGTGGCCGCAGAGGTCTACGCCAGGCTCCCGCGGAGGGAGACCTTCGTCCTGATCGGGCCGAATCACCACGGCTTCGGCCTTCCCGTGGCCCTCTCTCGGGACTCGTGGATGACACCTCTGGGGATCGCCGAATGCGACACCGAGCTGGCTGATCTGCTGACTGGAAGCATAGTCGAGGTCGACGAGTCGGCCCACCTATATGAGCACTCCCTGGAGGTTCAGATACCGTTTCTTCAAGCTCGGTTCAGAGATTTCAAGATCCTCCCCATATGCATGGGGCTGCAGGACGAGGAGACCGCCGTCGAGGTGGGCGAGGCCGTGGGCGAGGCCGCGAAGAGCCTCGGTCGAGACTGCACCGTCATCGCCAGCAGCGACCTCACCCATTACGAGCCCCAGGAAGAGGCCCGGAGGAAGGACGCCCAGGTGATCGAGGCGATTCTGAAGATGGACGTCCCGGCCGTTTATAAGACGGTCTACGGCCTTAACCTCACCGCCTGTGGGTACGGCCCCATCTCGGCCACCATAACGGCATCCAAAATTCTGGGCGCAGAGACCGGCAAGCTTCTCCGCTACTCCACCAGCGGCGACGTCATCGGAGATTTCAGTCAGGTGGTGGGTTACGGGGCGATAGCCTTCATCTAGGGGGCGAACTTCTGATAATTGCCTCCGCTCCCGGCAAGGTGATCCTCTTCGGGGAGCACGCCGTCGTCTCCGGAGCACCTGCCTTGGGCGCAGCGGTGGATCTGAGGGTCGAAGCCAGGATCGAGGATCTGCCGGGAAGAGTTGAGATATCGGCTCCGAACCTTCAGATGACCCTGACCGGGATATCTCTGGACCACTTTTCGGGCGCGGTTCTGACGAATAACGTCAGAGAAGGCGCAGTTCAAGCCACACGATATGTTTCTGCAGTTTTGAAAGAGTTTGGGGCAAGAGACCTCCGGGTCACTGTGGAGTCGGAGATACCACCTGCCTCGGGGCTCGGGTCGTCGGCTTCCGTCGTCGTCGCCACCCTGGGGGCCCTGAGCAGTCACCTTTCCCTTGATCTGACTGCTGATGAGATCGCAAAAGAGGCTCACAGAATAGAAAAGTCCGTTCAGGACGGCCTCGGATCGCCCACGGACACGGCTCTTGCCACCTTCGGCGGGTATCAGATCGTGGAAGGGTCTGCGAAACCGATCGAGCTTCCCGAGATCAAACTGGTGGTGGGGTTTACGGGCAGGCCCCACGACACCCGGGCCGAGGTGGAGAAGGTCCAGAGCTTAAAGGCCAGGTATCCGGAGATCGTAAATCCCATATTCAGAGCCATCGGGGAGATATCGAAGCGTGCGCCTGACTGCATCAGAGACGGCTGCTTCGAGGAACTTGGAGGGCTTTTTGACGCCAACCACGGACTTCTGGAGGCGATCGGCGTCGGGACCCGGGAGCTCTCGGAGCTCGTCTACGCCTCCCGGGGAGCGGGCCGAGCCTTTGGCGCAAAGCTGACGGGCGCTGGCGGCGGCGGATGCATGATAGCCCTGCCGCAGACGGGTCCAGAGAACGTTCTGAGGGTGATGACCGCCATCGCCCAGGCGAGGGGAGAGCCCTTCTCCGTGGTCACAGGAGGCCAGGGGCTGAGGCTCGAAGATCCGAAGGACGATATATGACCGAGATCAAGATTCTCAAGATCGGCGGGAGCGTCCTGACCGACAAAAAAAGGCTCGAATCGCCAAGGATGGAGGCTATCGAGAGGATCGCCGCCGAGATCGCCGGCCACGAGTCGAGCCTGATACTGGTTCACGGAGCTGGGTCCTTCGGCCACATCCACGCGAAAAATTACAGCCTGGTAGAGAAGTTCAGCGCAGAGGGGGTGCTGGAGACTCATCGGTCTGTAGTCAGGCTTAACGACCTCATGGTCGAGAGCCTCAGAAGTGCGGGGTCAAGCCCAGTCCCGGTCCATCCTCTCAGCTGCACCCTTCTGAGAGACGGGAGGATAAAGGCGATGGAGACTGAGCAGGTCGTCGAGATGGTGAAGAGGGGCCTTGTCCCGGTCCTCCACGGAGACGTCTCCATGGACCTGGTGAGAGGGGCTGCGATCGTCTCTGGCGACCAACTGGTATCCCACCTGGCTCGGTCCCTCAAGCCAGAGATTGTGGCCCTGGGAACGGCCGTCGACGGAGTGATATTCAATGGCGAGGTCTTGGCCGAGGTGAGGCGAGAGGACCTATCAAAAATCAGCTCGGAGCTTGGAGCCTCGGCCGGAGTGGACGTCACAGGCGGCATGAGGGGAAAGCTCGAAGAGCTTTTGGACCTGGCCGACCAGGGCGTCTCTTCTGCGATATTCAACGCCGAGAAGAAGGGCATGATCGAGAGGGTCCTCGGAGGCGAGAGGGCGGGAACTCTGGTGGAGGGGAGGACGTGACGACAGGCATAAGAAAGCTCGATCACATAAGGATCTGTTTAGAAAAGGAGGTGGAGGGGTGGAGCAGACCCTTCGACGACTTGGTCTTGGTCCATCGAGCCCTGCCGGGGATCGACGCCGATGAGATCGATACTAGCTGCCGATTTCTTGGCAAGGAGCTCGCGTTTCCCCTGATGGTCTCCGGGATGACCGGTGGCCACCCCGGCACCAGGGATATCAACGTGAACCTGGCTCTTGCAGCCCAGGAGGTGGGGTTGGCCATGGGCGTCGGGTCCCAGAGGGCCGCCCTCGAGAGCCCTGAGGTCGAGGAGACCTTCTCGTCGGTGAGGGATGCGGCGCCCGAGATCCCCATCGTCGGGAACATCGGGGCCGTCCAGCTCAAGAGGGGTGGGCCCGAAATCATCGACAGGCTCGCGGAGATGATCGATGCCGACGCCATAGCCGTCCACCTCAACTTCCTCCAGGAGAGCGTCCAGCCAGAGGGAGAGACCGAGGCTCGGGGCGCCATCGATGCAATAAGGTCCGCCGCCGACGGGAGGGTTCCCATCATCGCCAAAGAGACGGGGGCAGGGATATCCAGAGAGGATGCTCGGGCCCTTCTGGAGGCGGGGGTGAAGATCATCGACGTTGGAGGCCTTGGCGGGACCAGCTGGTCGGGGGTTGAGGCCTATCGGGCGGAGGAGAGGGGAGACCTCGAATCCGCAAAGATGGGGCGGCTCTTCTGGGACTGGGGGGTTGAAACGCCCGTAAGCGTTGTAGAATGTGCCTCTACTGGGGCTGAGGTCATATCCTCCGGAGGGGTTAGAAGCGGGATCGACATGGCCAAGAGCATCGCCCTTGGAGCGAGCCTGGCCGGGGCGGCCCTGCCCTTCCTGGCCCCGGCGACGGAAGGGCCCTCTGAGGTGGCCGACGCTCTCCGGGTTTACGAGAGGGCTTTTAGGACGGCCATGTTTCTGACCGCCTCAAAGAGGGTATCAGACCTTCGGTCTGCGCCGATCGTCGTCTCTGGCAGGACGAGAGAGACCCTGGAGCAGAGAGGGTTTGACGCGAGAAAGTTTTCCATTTACAGAGAGATGTCAAGATGAAGGATATTGGAATTGTAGCGATCGGAGGCTACGAAGAGATAGGAAGGAACATGACCGCCATCAGGATTGGTCATGACATATTGATAATGGACATGGGCCTCCGGTTGGATAGGGTTCAGATACACGAGGATACAGATGTGGAGAGGCTCCGCCCCTCCGAGCTGATATCCATGGGGGCTATCCCCAACGATAGCGTAATGAAGGACGTGGACGGGAGGGTGAGGGCGATAGCCTGCACCCACGGCCACCTCGACCACATCGGGGCCATATCGAAGCTGGCGCACAAGTACAGGGCACCCATCATCGGTACTCCTTTCACCGCAGATCTGATCAAGCAGGAGATCGATGCCGAGAAGCTCCAGGGAACGAAGAACGAGGTCGTAACCATGAACGCCGGCAAATCGAGGCAGATAGCGCCCGACATCGAGCTGGAGTTCATAAGGGTTCAGCACAGCATAGTCGACTGCGTCTTCGCCGCCATCCACACCCCGAGAGGGGTGATCCTCTACGCCAACGACTTCAAGATGGATCGAAGCCCCACCTTGGGCCAGCCCCCAGACTTCGCACGGCTGAAGAAGCTGGAGTCTGAGGGGGTCTTGGCCCTGATCACCGAAACCACCAACGCCGGGGTTTCGGGGAAGACCCCTTCGGAGCAGATCGCAAAGGACCTGGTCTGGGACGTTCTGATGGGGACGGAGGAGACGAAGTCGGGGGTTCTTTTGACCACCTTCTCCTCCCACATCGCTCGGATCAGGGCGATCATCGAGGCCGCCCACGAGATGGGACGAAAGCCGGTCCTTTTGGGCAGGTCGATGGAGAAGTACTGGGGCACTGCGAAGAGAGTAGGGTACGCCCCCAAGTCCAACGACCTCGCCGTTTACGGCAGGAGAAAGAGCGTTGACAAGTTCTTCAAGAGGATGATGCAGGAGGGCAAGGACAAGTACCTCCCGATTATGACCGGCCACCAGGGAGAGCCGGGGGCCGTCTTGAGCCGAGTTGCCAGCGGCGAGACCGACTACCAGCTCGAGTCTGGGGACAAGGTGATCTTCAGCGCCGGGATCATACCCCAGCCCCTCAACAAGTCCAGCCGCCACATCGTGGAGACTAAGCTGAAGATGAGGGGTGCGAGGGTTTACGACAACATCCACGTCTCGGGCCACGCCTGCGTCGAGGATCACTGGGAGCTGTTGAGGATGATAAATCCCGAGCACGTCATCCCCAGCCACGGGACCTTCGAGAGTCATGGCAAGTACCTCTCCATGGCCGAGGATACCGGCTACGAGCTGGGCTACACCTTCCACATCATGAGGAACGGCCAGGAGCTGGTCCTCCCCTGAAGGGGTGGGATGGTGAAAGAAGGAAGGATGAAAGAGGTGGAAAAGGAGGGAGAGGAGGCTCGATAAAAATGGTGATCCTTGACGATGAGCTGAGGGCGCGGGCCGGCATGATATCCGAGGCGATAGAAGACCTATTGCCCGTCGTCCATCCGAAGGAGCTCTACGAGGCAGGAAGGCATCTCGTCGATGCTGGGGGAAAGAGGCTTCGGCCGAGCATGCTTCTCATGGCCGCGGAGGCGGTGGGGGGCGACCCCAAGGTCGTGGTCCCCGCCGCCGTCTCCATCGAGCTGGTCCACAACTTCACCCTGATCCACGACGACATCATGGACAACGCCGAGACCCGGCGCGGAAGGCCCGCGGTCCACGTCAAGTGGGACGAGGCCGGCGCCATCCTGGCCGGGGATACCCTCTACTCCAAGGCCTTCGAGATACTGACCGCCGCAGACGTCCCCAGTCCACAGGACATGGTAGCTTCCGTGAAAATGCTGGCCAGGACCTGTGCCGCCATCTGCGAGGGGCAGTGGCTGGACATGGAGTTTGAGAGGAGAGACCAGGTCACAGAACCCGAGTACCTGGAGATGATCGAAAAGAAGACCGGGGTTCTTTACGGGGCTGCGGCCTGGATGGGCGCTCGACTCAGCGGTGCCCCCGACCACCAGGCAGAAGGGCTGGAGAGGTTCGGCCGGCTGGTGGGGATGGCTTTCCAGATCCAGGACGACGTCCTCGACCTGACCGCCCCGACAGAGGTTCTCGGAAAGCCCAGGGGCGGGGATCTCGCCGAGGGGAAGAAGACCCTGATCATGATTCACGCCATGGCCAAAGGAGCCGAGATCGAGATCTTCGGCCAGAGGAACGCATCCAGCCAGGAGATCGAGGCCGCCCTGGAGGCCCTCCAGGCCAGCGGATCCATCGATTACGCCCGGAAGAAGGCGGTAAGCCTGGTCGAAGAAGGAAAAGAGGCCCTAGCGGTCCTCCCGGACTCGGAGGCGAAGGCCCTTCTGCTGGAGCTGGCCGACTACATGATAAGCAGAAGTTATTAATCCATAAAACGACCAACGGGATTCGTAGCTGAGGCGCGGGTCGAGGGTCAGGTCGTTCAGGCCAGTGGCTTGATTCACGGTCGCGGCATCATGGGGAGGCGTTCAAATTGCACGAGCACGACGAATCGCACGAGCATGTGCACGGGTTGCACAAGCACGAACACGAGCTGAGCAAGCACGAGATCGAGCACCTTTTGGAGCACTGGATCGAGCACAACAAGAGCCACAGCGAGAGCTTCCGGGCGAGGGCGAAGGAGATCGAGGCGAAAAGCCCGAAGGCGGCGGCGAAGGTCCGAGAGGCGGCGGAGCTGATGGACGCGTGCACGAGGAAGCTGGAGGAGGCGGCGGGGGAGGTGTAGAGGGCCAGCGATAAAGGGTTCGGAGGATCCCCGTCGCTTGGAGGCGCGCCGAATCTTCAGCGAATATCTTGCGAATGCAATTTCTGGCCCTCGAATCTGTTATTGTTGGGAACTCATGCTGCTCCTTTCCCGATGATATCCCATGTGTAATATAGATCCTGGCGTCCAGCAGCTTGAATCTGCCCCCAGTGTCTGGCTGAGGGGCAGATCAATATATTTTTTGGGTTTTTCTCTGGCGTGGGCTTGAAGGTCGCTCCCCATCACGTCCCTGAACCTGAGCCTCAGCTTCAGGCCTCGCCTCCGGAGGGCGGGAAGATGCTGATCGCCCGCGGCCCGGGCCTGGGCCCGCAGAGGCGGCGATCCCGGCCGCGCCGCCCGGCGGAGGATCTCGAAGAGCTCAGGGGCGGGAGTCTCGCTGGTGGCGGGAGGCTGATTCCGGTCCATGCCGAAGGGGCCGATGGAAGCTGTGATGGGTATAGTGCATCCCGGCCAAGAAACAAAATGTCTGCTTTAGCGGTTCATCCGGCTTGAAATAAGCTGAGGATCCATGCATTTGCGCGCTGGATCCTCAAAGCCGTTAACATGTTGACATCTATTCGAGTGATCTCACTTTCTGCTCTGCAACCATCTTTCATCTGTACGAAGATACCCTGACCACTCCCGAGTCGTACGTCTTATTTCCAAAGACCCCACTCGCTTTGACTTCGTTTGCAAAAGCTGCCTCTTCTGAGCCCGCTACGACCTTCAGATCGATGAACACCGAGAAGCCAGCTTTAAGTTCGGTGAAGTTTATGTCGTCAGCGTTGTTGAAGCTCCAAGTCAGAGTTCCGTTCTCCATATCTTCTTTTGGTTCAAAATCGGGCACTTCAATATCCCCTTGAGCTGTCTCTGCCCACAGCGTCGAACTGCCATCTACGTAAGACATGTTACGAGGCAAGATGTCGATCACTTTGATGTTTCTTAACTGGATATCCCGATCGTTGTGGTAGACTGTAATCATGTATGTCACAGTGTCGCTGCCGTTTATCGTCGGACGTATGCCGACATCTGTTGGGACATCATTTACCTTATCGATGACCTTCGAAGCGTAGATCTTGCCGACCTCTGGCGTGGGGAGCTTTCTTTCCGGCACGCTTTTGATTGTGCCTTCGCCTTCGGCATAGGTGTAGATGCATTCGTAACCTGTGCAGTTATTCTCCTCGCATGTGACATTTTCGAACTTTCTCTCGACGTCGTCGGGTCTCACGCTGTTTATCGTGTACCTACCCGTGCTGGCGCCGAGCTCCAGCAGGCTCAGGTTCAACAGCTTTTGCTGCTTGGTGGGCAGCAGCTTATCAGGTTTTAACACTGTAGATTTATCCCTGTTCTGGATGGGAGGGTGAGTGCCGTCGAAACAGCATGGTAGCCAGTCGTCATTGAGGCCCGCGCCTGGGAAGAATAGCCCTTCCGAATAAAGGTCGTTCGTTACGTTGAAGTTGCCTCTCATGATGGCGTCCTGATCCCAGTCTACCCTCCTGGCTCCGGTTTCATTCGTCCATCCGGTCGAGTCGCGTATCTCGATGACGCCATTTTCAACATCGGCATTGTACTTGAAATCGTAATCGAAATCACTAACGGTTTTGTCGGTTGGTCCCATCCCCACATCTGCATTCACGATTATTTGGGATGCATCATAGTTGCGCAGATAGGTGTCTTCTGGGGCAGGTTCGTCTCCGGGTTTATACTGTATTGAGGTTAAATTCTCGAATCGTATCTTCTTTCCCGCGGACAGCGCCCTGTTGCTGGGGAAGAAACCCTGTGCATAGAACTCGGAGATCCCCTTTATGCCCGAGAAGTTAACATATTGGATGTGGCGCACTGAAGAGTTGATGTCGTCACCGTCCTCATAACCGGGTTCTATCTGTCCGTCGTAATAAGTGATCTAGTCAGAAAAATCTATCTTTCCGTCAAAGAGGTAGTTCAGCGATCCCGTCTTATATCCAGCAGTATAGCCGTTTTTCTGCAGCTTTGGCTCCTTCAGGTAGCTGTAGAACGTCATAGTTCCGTTCGTGTCATCAGTAGTTTCACATTCAAATGTGCTTTTAATAGTTACTGCGGAAGATGTAGCGCACAACATCATCAGCAGTACAAATATCGAAGCAGCTAGTTTGATAACCATCCCTCCCAATCCATAATCATAGTTTTCATTTTCAACAGATGGAGATCTGCCGATCATCCGCAGACGACAGATCTCCTCAAATTGGATTCCGATCTGGTACCAAAAATTATACAAAGATAACTTTTGGTCTGAAATCGGGCACCTCCCTCTTGCCGATGGTGTCCCAGTAGGTGTATGTGAGACTGTCATTCTCCTTGGATTCGTCCTTCTGGTGCCAAATGATTATAACGGCGTCTGACGTTCTACCTGGTGTAGGATCTCGAATCGCCACTCCGACGGGACAGCCTACATAATCTCGTCTGACATGAACAAATGCCCAGAGAGCGTCGTCATAATCTCTCCACATCCTTTCGAGGGATCTCGTGTACGGAGTGGTATGATCCTCTGCACATCTGTGATCTCCACTCTCGTACTGCTTACCCCTGAGATAGCTCAATATGTCGTCTTTGCGATAGACGATTCGCCTCTCATCGAATACCAGAGCTTGGTTATTCAATGGTGTAAAGTTGCCGAGGGGTGACGCCTTGTAGGGGCCACTTCCTATTGGAAATGCTAAGATCGACCTGATGTTACTAAATTCGACGGTCCCCTGGTGTTGTGGCAACGGATCCCAGAATACGGGCTCAAGCTCTTTTTCACCTTGGTACCACAGAACGATCACTGCATGGCGTTTATCTGGAAGATCGGCAATCGGTCCCTCTACGGCTTCTCCACTTGCCACGCCTATGGCCAATCCAGGAAATCTATGACGAGCATGGGCCATTCCCCAGAAGGCCCGATCCTCACAGTCGTGGTACACTCTTATGTAATCTGCATACTTGAGCGATCCCAGGTAATCCATAACGTCGTCTATATCGTACACTTTTACTCTGCCAGGATCTGTATCCAGCTCGGTGATGCCTTTTTGCGATTTCCTGATACCTTCGGGCATGGGGGGAATTGTCGCAGTTCCTATCGGCGGATTGAGCGGGGACATCACCTGAATTTCATTTGGAACTTCGGCCATGAAACTCACTTTCTCTTTCATCATACTTTAGCTTTTCTCGTTCGATATTAAATTGTATAGTATTTGACCAGATTTCTAGTACCACGGGCCAAACTATAATAAAATTATATTAGTTTATTATATGACGGAATGATACTGCTGCGGGGCACCCCGCAGCAGAGCTACAGAGTATTCGCTAAAAAAAACACTTGGCTTATATCTTCCACTCGAGCCCGTGCAGTAGTCCACACAAAACCCCTTCTTCCAAAAGACAAATAAACTTGCCCACCCCACCCACAAAGGACATGACGCGATTCATCGTGGTCCTTGGAACCACCTCCCACTCCGGAAAGAGCACCATCGTCGCCGCCCTCTGCAGAATCCTCAAAAATCGGGGGCTTAAGGTCGCCCCCTTCAAGTCCCAGAACATGAGCCTCAACTCATGGGTCACCTCCGAGGGGAAGGAGATGGGGATCGCTCAGGCGGTCCAGGCCTGGGCCGCAGGAGTCGAACCAACGGAGCTGATGAACCCCATCCTCCTCAAGCCCAAGGGCGACCGGACCAGCCAGGTGATCGTCTTTGGAAAGCCTGTGGCAGACAAGTCCGCCGAGGAGTACTACCGGGAGATCGATGGATTGAAGGTGGTGGTGGACAGGGCCCTTGAGGAGCTGGAGCGCGAGTACGACTACATCGTCGTCGAGGGGGCCGGCGGGGGGGCGGAGATCAACCTCTACGACCGGGACATCGCCAACATCTACGTCGCCTCGAAGCTCGCGGCCCCCATAATCCTGGTGGGGGACATCGAGAGGGGCGGGGTCTTTGCGAGCCTCTATGGTACGATGAAACTCCTCCCGCCGGATATCAGGCCCCTGGTCCGGGGCCTGGTGATCAACAAGTTCAGGGGCGATCCGGCGATCCTGGAATCGGGCCTGGTGATGCTGGAGGAGCTGACCGGCGTTCCCGTCCTCGGGGTCATGCCCTACCTCGACCTGAACCTGCCCAGCGAAGACTCCGTCTCTCTGGGAGACAAGAAAGGCGGCGGGGGAGGCGATGAGGACGATGGTGGGGAGAGGGTCGAGATCGCCATCATCAGGCTTGCGAGGATATCCAACTTCACCGACTTTGAACCCCTGGAGCGGGAGGCGAAGATCAGGTACGTAACCCCCGGCCAGCCCCTGGGTAGACCAGACGCCGTCATCATCCCCGGAACCAAGAACACCGTCGCGGACCTGGAGGAGATGAGAAGGAAGGGGACCGACAGGGAGATCCTCGCCCTCCGGAATGAGGGCGTACCGATCCTGGGGATCTGCGGTGGATACCAGATCCTGGGAAGGGAGATCGTCGATCAGGGGATCGAGGACACCACCGCCTCTATTCCGGGCCTGGGTCTCCTGGACCTGGAGACCCGGTTCGATCGGTACGAGAAGAGGACGGTCCAGGTTGAGAAGACTGTGACCGGGGACGGCCCGATCCTGGGGCCGATAAAGGGGGAGACGGTTCAGGGCTACGAGATCCACATGGGCATGACCACCTCCAGAGACCCGTCGGCCTTCGGGGACGACGGTGCCGTGGGCGGCGATGGGCTGGTCATAGGAACCTACCTTCACGGGATCTTCAACAACCAGAACTTCAGGGACGCCTTTTTGAACTACCTCTACGCGAGGAAGAACCTGGCCCGAAGATCGGCCCTGGAGGGCGATGGGTACGACGAGCTGGCCTCTGCCGTCGAGAAGTACCTGGACATGGAGAAGATCTGGGATATGATCGATTTAGAGCCAGAGAAGCGGCGGCACCAGAGAGAAGTATAAAGAATAGTAACTATTCAGCCACCTTTCCAAGATACTCGAATTACGCGTAAAAAATAGATGCCAATCTATTCTTGAATAATAGTTAAACCTGACCGAAAATTTTATGATATATAAAAGACTGGTTATTGGTGAAGGGGGATTAAAAGTTGTCACGTTCAAGGAATTCCAGGGATCATAATCATTCAACACCATCACCAGATCCATCTCAAATTTCACCCCTCAGTCGCGAGGAAATT
>Ga0272442_10002907_pt1 | contig 24361 bp, 22 predicted proteins | sample SSMForm2O_FD_200262 | JGI IMG/M metagenome (GOLD analysis project Ga0272442, IMG submission 200262) | Marine sediment archaeal communities from Little Sippewissett salt marsh, Falmouth, MA, United States - SSM-Form-2O | ecosystem: Environmental > Aquatic > Marine > Wetlands > Sediment ...
CTACCTTGGCGTGGCGGTATTTGCCCGCTACGGCGAGGATATGTCGGCGCTTTCCATGTTTCCTGTTATCGCTGGCATAGGGGTGACCGCGGGCGTGGTGGATATCCTGTTGTTCGCGTGGGTGCCGGAGCCTGAACACATACGGACCGGCGAGCGGCATCCGTTCGAAATCCTGCTGGAGCCATTGCGTCACCGGCAGTACCGTTCGATTCTCGGTTTCCGTTGCGCAATGGCGGCGGCGATGATGACGGCAGCGCCGTTCATGCAGGTATACGTTCTCGAGGTCCTGGGAATACCCACCTGGCAGGCGACGGTCATGTGGGCGATGATGTCGTTTGGCGGGATTCTGGCTGCTCGAACCTGGGGACATATGGCCGACGTACACGGCCAGAGGCCGGTGCTGCTGTCGTGCGTTCTTCTGAAGTCTTTCATCGTTCTGGCGTTCATCCTGGCCACGCCCGCGATTGCGCTGCCCGTTCTGACAGCCTGTCTTTTCCTGGACAGCATGCTGAACTCCGGGATGTTGATAGCCGTCAACGGCTACATGCTGAAGATGGCGCCGAGAGAGAACCGCTCGATGTTCGTTGCCGCGAGTATGGCATTGGCCGGGATCAGCGGGGGGGTGGCCTCGGTGCTCGCCGGCTACCTTCTGAAGTACCTGGATGGCTTTGAACGGACGTTCGTTGGACGTGAATGGACGGGTTACCACGTAGTGTTTGCGATAAGCGTTGGGTTGCGACTCATGTGCATCCCGCTGGCGCGCAAGGTCAAAGAGCCGGCAAGCTCGTCGCCGTTCGTCGTGTTCGAGTACCTGCGCGCCGCATGGCCGGTCCGCCTGCTCATGTTCCCCGTGGGCCTGTACCGGAAAGTGCGGGAGAGAAGGAAGTAGCGCGGTGCTCCCCGGCACGCCGAAGCTTCTGAGCGGACGTGGATGCGCGCCGCATCTGGCGCAACCACGTACTGAACGGCGCAGAGCGCCGTTTTGCAGGTGGGACAAACCGGGCCGGCCGTATCAGAAGGCGATCGGAGCGAAGATCTCGTAACCCGGCAGCTTGTCACGGCCTTTGAGGAACGCCAGCTCGACGAGGAAGTCTATCTCGACGACCTGGCCGCCTGCCTGCTCTATAAGCTTGGCCGATGCCGCGGCGGTGCCGCCGGTTGCCAGCAGGTCGTCTACGAGCACGACTTTGTCCCCCTCATCGAAGGCGTCCTGGTGCACCGTGAGAGTGGCCGAGCCGTACTCGAGATCGTAGGACTCCTCGAACGTCTTATAGGGCAGCTTGCCTTTCTTACGTATGGGCACCAGCCCGACGTCCAGCCGGTCGCACATGGCACCGGCGAACAGGAAGCCGCGCGCATCGATAGCCGCGATCTTGTCGATCTCCTTGCCGCGATGCCGTTCCGTGAAGAGGTCTATGGAGATCTTGAAGAGCTCGGGGTTCGAGAGGATAGGGGTGATATCCTTGAAGATGATTCCGGGCTTGGGGAAGTCGGAAACGTCACGTATTGCGGCCTTGAGTCTCTCTGCGCTCATGTTGCCTCCGGTATCGTCCTCGTCGTTGTCCCCGTCGTCGTATCCCACTCGGTACAGCGCAGGATCGAGGACGAGGACGAAGGACGAGTACGAGCACGATCCTCTTTCAGTGCTACTACTTCCTCAACGCGGCCTGCGCCGCGGCCAGGCGCGCGATCGGCACGCGGAACGGGCTGCAAGACACGTAGTTCAGGCCGACACGATGGCAGAACTCGACGGACTTCGGCTCGCCGCCGTGCTCGCCGCAAATCCCGATCTTCAGGTCCTTCCGGGCCTTCTTCCCGAGTTCCACCGACGTTTCGACCAGGCGGCCGACGCCCTTCTGGTCGAGGACCTGGAACGGATCGTACTCGAATATCCCGCGCTCCACGTACTCGCCGAGGAACTTCCCGGCGTCGTCGCGCGAGAACCCGCATCCCATCTGGGTCAGGTCGTTTGTGCCGAAGGAGAAGAATTCTGCTTCGGTAGCGATCTCGTCCGCGGTCATTGCCGCGCGCGGCACTTCGATCATCGTGCCGATGAGAACGTTGATCTTCTTCTTTTTTGCCTTTTCGACCGCGGCGATGGTGTCAACGATCAGGGCCTTCTGATTCGCCAGCTCCTTTACGTTGCCTACCAGCGGGACCATGATCTCCGGCTTTGAGCCTTTGACCTTGGCCGCCGCTTCGCAGATCGCGCGGGTCTGCATCTCCGTAACCTCGGGGTAGGTGATGCCGAGGCGGCAGCCCCGATGGCCGAGCATGGGATTGAACTCGTGAAGCGAATCCACGAGCTGTTTTATCCGTGCGGGCTTGACCTTCATTATCTTCGCCATTTCCTTCTGGCCGGCACTGTCGTGCGGCAGGAACTCGTGGAGCGGCGGGTCGAGCAGGCGTACCGTGCAGGGGCGGCCCTTCAGCGCTCTGAATATCCCGGTGAAGTCCTTCCGCTGGAGCGGGAGGAGTTCCGCCAATGCCTGTTTGTACTGCTTGATGGCCGTCATCGCGGACGCACAGCTCTTGCCGCACTTCCTGCAGGTTCTCTCCAGGTCTTCGAGGGTCTCTACCCCGTGCTGTTCCTTGAGCTTCTTAACGGACTCGGCCACGAGAATCAGCCGGCGGAACGAGACGATGCGGTCGCCCTCGAAGAACATGTGCTCGGTACGGCAGAGGCCGATGCCTTCCGCGCCGAATTTCACAGCGACCGCGGTGTCATGCGGTGTATCGGCGTTCGTGCGCACGCCAAGCTTCCGGTATTTGTCGGCAAGCTTCATTATGGTGCCGAACGGACCGGTTAGCGAGGGGTCGACCGTGTCGACCTTGCCGAGATAGAGAGCGCCGGTCGACCCGTTGAGGGAGATCCAGTCGCCCTGCTTTACCGTTACCCCGTTGACTGCCATCTTCCTTGCCGCATAGTTGATCTGCACATCGCCGGCGCCGGCCACGCAGCAGGTGCCCATGCCACGGGCTACGACCGCCGCATGGGAGGTCATGCCGCCGCGTGAGGTCAGGATGCCTGCTGAAGCAGCCATGCCGCCGATATCCTCCGGACTGGTCTCGGTGCGACACAGGATTACCTGATGGCCTTTCGCTTTCCAAGCCTCCGCTTCATCGGCCCCGAAAACGGCCTGGCCGGTAGCCGCGCCCGGCGACGCGGGCAGGCCGACCGTAAGACATCTGGCCTTGTCTTCCGAAGCCTTCACGAACACCGGATGCAGGAGTTGATCGAGCGCGTCCGGATCCACGCGGAGCACGGCTTGCTTCTCGGTGATCAGCTTCTCCTTGACCATGTCCGTGGCGATCTTCACCGCCGCCTTTGCGGTCCGTTTCCCCGTGCGCGTTTGCAGCATGTAGAGTGTTCCGTCCTCGATGGTGAACTCGACATCCTGCATCTCCCGGTAGTGTTTTTCGAGCCTGATGCGGATATTGTCGAGCTGCTTGAAGACCCTGGGCATCAGTTCCTGGAGGGACGGGTACTCGGTCTTCCTGACTTTCTCCGAGATCTTCTGGGCCTTTGCCCATTCACGCGAGCCCTTCAGCGTGATCTGCTGGGGTGTGCGGATCCCGGCGACGACGTCCTCGCCCTGTGCATTTATGAGATATTCGCCGTAGAAGTACTTGTGTTCGCCCGTGGATGGGTCGCGGGTGAAGGCAACGCCCGTAGCCGAGTTGTCGCCCGAGTTACCGAACACCATCGTCTGGCAGTTCACGGCCGTGCCGAGCAGGCCGCGGATGTCGTTGAGCTGGCGGTACTTAATGGCTCGCGGGTTTTTCCATGAACCGAATACGGCATCCACTCCAGCGTATAGCTGTTCCTTGGGGTCGGTGGGGAAGGCCTTGCCCACCGACTTCTTGTAGACGCGTTTGTAGCGTCTGATGACTTCCTTCAGGTCGTCAAGTGTCAGGTCGGTGTCCAGTTTGCGCTTCCTGGCTTTCTTGACTGCGTCCAGCTCGTGTTCGAAGTCGTGGTGGGCCACGCCCATCACGACATCACCGAACATCTGAATGAAACGGCGGTATGAGTCCATGACGAAGCGTTCGTTGCCGGTCAGCTCGATGAGCGCCTTGATCGTATCTGGATTGAGGCCGAGGTTGAGGACGGTGTCCATCATGCCCGGCATGGACACGGCCGCACCGGAGCGGACCGACATGAGCAGGGGCTTGGGGCCCTTGCCGAACGTCTTGCCCGTGGCCTTTTCGAGCTTTTTCAACGCGGCGTTGACTTGCGGCTTGATGGCCGCCATAAGCTTCTTCCTGCCGATTTTGTAGTACTCGTCGCAGGCCTCGGTTGTGATTGTAAAACCGGGCGGCACCGGAAGGCCGAGCTGTGCCATCTCGGCCAGGTTGGCGCCCTTGCCGCCGAGCAGCAGCTTCATCTGCGAGCGGCCCTCGGATTGTTTGCCGCCAAAGTAGTAGACGTATTTCTTCGTTCGCTTCTTCGCCATTGCATTACTCCTTGGTTTGTTGCCGGACGTCTGAAATGGGAGCCCAAACTGTATGAACAGACGGTCCCGTTGTCAAGGAGTCGCTGGGAGTGGTGAGCAAGGTGCTCGACAAGCCGCCCGTGATGCGGTAACCTGCAAGGCTCGGAAATTTCACATGTGAGGAGATTCGGCGAATGAGAGACGTAACAAACAATGATTTGAGCCTTGTAGCCAACACGATACGGGGATTGTCCATGGACGGAGTGCAGCGCGCGAATTCGGGGCATCCCGGCCAGCCGATGGGTATGGCGGAAGTGGCCGCCGTGCTCTGGCTGGGCTACCTGAACCACTGTCCGGCCAAGCCGGACTGGGAGAACAGGGACAGGTTCGTCCTGTCGGCCGGGCATGGCTCGATGCTGCTTTACAGTCTTCTGCACCTCTCCGGGTACGATCTGCCCATGGAAGAGTTGATGAAGTTTCGGCAGACGGGGAGCAAGACGCCGGGCCATCCCGAACATGGTCATACGCCGGGTGTCGAAACGACCACCGGGCCGCTGGGACAGGGCTGCGGCAACGCCGTGGGCATGGCGCTGGCTGAGCGCATGCTCGCCCAGCATTTCAACACCGGCGATTTCGAGCCCGTCGACCACTACACGTACGTGATCTGTGGCGATGGCGACCTCATGGAGGGAATCAGTCACGAGGCGTTCTCCCTGGCCGGCCATCTGAAGCTGAACAAGCTCATCGTGTTTTTCGACAGCAACAATATTACTATCGAGGGCTCCACTGACCTGGCGTGCAGCGATGACTTCAAGAGACGCTTCCAGGGCTACAACTGGAACGTTATCGAGATAGACGCGCACGACCGCGACCAGATCGAGAAAGCCATAAGAAGGGCAAAACGGTCGCGGGAGAAGCCCACGATCGTCATCTGCAACTCGCACATAGGCATGGGAAGCCCGAACAAGGTGGACACCGCCAAGGCGCACGGCGAGCCGCTGGGCGAGGAGGAGGTCAAGCTCACCAAGCTGAACCTGGACCTCCCGGCGGACAACCATTTCTATGTGCCCGAGCGTGTACAGGAGCTGTTCGACAATCGCTATAACAAGATGGTTCGCCTCGTATCGAAGTGGAAGAAGGACTTCAAGAGGTACTCCAAAGTCCACGTCGTGAAGGCGGAGTTGTGGGATCGGCATTTCAATGACGTTATCCCTGATGACATCACGAGCCACCTCCCCGAATTCGAGGTTGGAAAGGCGGTTGCCACGCGCTCGGCGTCGGGCAAGGTGATCCAGGGAATGGCGAAGGCGCTGCCGCAGCTGGTGGGCGGTTCGGCCGACCTTGCGCCCAGCACCAAGACGCTGATCGACGGGACGGAGTCGGTGGGGCCGGGCGCGTACGTGGGCAGGAACCTGCATTTCGGCGTGCGTGAGCATGCGATGTGCTCGCTGCTCAACGGCATGGCCCTGCACGGCGGGTTCCGCGTCTTCGGCGCGACGTTCTTTGTCTTCTCCGACTACTGTCGCCCGGCTCTCCGGCTGGCCGCGCTCATGAACCTGCCGGTGATCTACGTATTCACGCACGACAGCTTCTTCGTCGGCGAGGACGGTCCGACCCACCAGCCGGTGGAGCACGCCGCCGCGCTGCGGTGCATTCCCAACATGACCGTCATCCGGCCTGCCGACCCGACGGAGACGGCGATGGCCTGGATCGCCGCGCTCGAGAACAGGACGGGGCCGACGGCCCTGCTCCTGACCCGGCAGAACCTGGACGTGATAGACCGGTCCAAGTATCCGTGCGCGTCAAACGTCAAGAAGGGCGCCTATACGCTGTGGCAGAGCGGGGAGGGGCGGCTGGACCTGATCCTGATCGCAACGGGCTCGGAGGTGAACCTGGTGCTCGCCGCTGCGGAGAAGATGAGCGGCGAGATCAATGTCCGCGTCGTGAGCATGCCGTCCTGGGAGCTGTTCGAGGCGCAGGACCGGGCATACAGGGACGAGGTCCTGCCGCCGGAGTGCAAGGAAAGACTTGCCGTCGAGGCCGGCTGTGCGCAGGGCTGGGATCGCTACGTTGGAGATCATGGCGAGACGCTGTGCATGACGGGGTTCGGCGCTTCGGGCCCGTACAAGGAGCTGGCAGAGAAATACGGCTACACGGTCGAAAACGTCGTGGCCCGCGCCAAGGAGGTTCTGGCCGGCGCCCAGCATCACTAGGAGCTGTAATCTCAAGAGTGTCCGACAGAGAACAAGAAGAACGGGAAGAGATTAGGGCGAAAGATTAAGGCAAAAGACTAAGGCGCACTGGGCAGCGACAGAGTATCTGGCCCTAATCTCTCACCCTAATCTTTCACCTTAATCTTTCACCTTAATCTCTTCGGTTGCGGGCGAGGCCCGCACTAGGATGCGATGGCTCGGTTCGTGATACAGGGCGGGAAGCGGCTCAGCGGGCGGCACAAGACGCCGGGCAACAAGAACGCCGTGCTGCCGATGCTCGCGGCCTGTGTTCTTACCGACGAGCCCGTCCGGCTCAGGAACATCCCGTTGATCCAGGATGTCCACACGATGCTGGAGATACTGGAAGACCTTGGGGTGGACGTTCGGCTGCGCGGGCACGCGGTTACCGTCTGTGCCGCGGGTGTCCGGAAGCGCCGTATTCGTGACGATCTGTGCCGGCGGGTCAGGTCATCCCTCCTTTTCGCCGGCCCGCTGGCGGCGCGGCACGGCAGTGCGATTCTCGCCCCGCCGGGTGGCGATGTTATCGGCCGGCGGCGGATGGACACGCATTTCGACGGGCTGGGCGAGCTCGGCATCAAGGTCCACGGCCGCGACAAGTACACGTTTCGCAGACGGCGGCTGAAGGGTGCCCGGATACTGCTCGACGAGGCCAGCGTCACCGCGACGGAGAACATCGTGATGGCCGCGGTGCTGGCCAAGGGGCGAACGACTGTCTTCAATGCGGCCTGCGAGCCGCACGTGCAGGACCTGTGCCTGATGCTGAACAAGATGGGCGCCCGTATATCGGGCATAGGGACGAACTACCTGCGGATCGAGGGGGCCGAATCTCTGATCGGCACCAGCCACCTGGTGGCGGGCGACTATATCGATGCGACCAGCTTCATGGCCGCCGCGGCGCTGACGGGCGGGGCGTTGGTGGTCGAAGGCATCCCGGCGGACCAGTTCGACGTGATTGGGCGGCCGTTCAGGAAGCTGGGCGTCAAGTGGACCATAGAAGGCGGCGCTCTGCACCTGCCGGCCGACCAGAAACTACGCGTGCGCAACGACTTCGGGGCCGCGGTCCCCAAGATAGAAGACGGCATCTGGCCGGCCATCCCGTCCGATCTCATGAGTATTGCGGTGGTCCTGGCGACACGTGCACGCGGCTCGACGCTTTTCTTCGAGAAGATGTTTGAAAGCCGGATGTACTTCGTGGACCGGCTGATAGAGATGGGCGCCAGGATAGTGCAATGCGATCCGCACCGCGTCATTGTGGCGGGCAAGTCAAAGCTCCACGGCACCCACGTCTCCAGCCCGGACATTCGCGCGGGCATGGCGCTGCTTCTGGCCGCGCTCTGTGCGGACGGCGAGAGCATCGTGGACAACGTCGAGGTCATCGACCGCGGCTACGAGCGGGTGGACAAGGAGCTCCGCCGTCTCGGCGCCGATATTGCGCGAATCCGCTAGCCCTGATCTACTTGTCAGCTTCGCCAAGATCGTGAGAAGCACCGATTCCACGGACCCGCTTGCATAGCGTGTGGCGAATGAAAGGCGGCCGCAAGGTGTGTCTTTCTTTGGGATAGATTGTGACTCAGGGCCGCAATTTCTCCATCACATTGCGAAGTTTCACATCCATGGCCTTACAGAGTTCCTCAACGTCCCCAGCCAGAGGTTTGACGGGAACCAGGTCTTCGATGTCTGCCTCGGACAGCCCGGTATTTGTCAGCATATCGACCGAAGCCTTGATCGTCTTCGCAACCGCTTCCATGGAAGCGTCCGGAGAAAGCCCGAAGGATTCGCCCAACGCCTTCAGGCAGTAGAATTGGGGCCAGAAATACGTTGGTCCCATTGCGGTGACAATGGCGTAGGCCTCCAAAGTGGATTCATCCACAACCGGGCCGTTTCCTAACGGGGCGAACAACTCCCGGACGTTGTCGCAGTCCGTTTCGCTTACTCCTTCAGCGAAAGCAATGGGATTGTACCCTTCATTTATGTAGGAAGACGCATTCGGAATCATACGGGCGATGCGGCTGAATCCGCCGAGCAATTCTGTCAGTTTCGCCGTCGTGAATTTAGGCGCCAACGAAACAAGCATTTGCTTTTCGGCATCTAGAGTGGAGCCCAGAGCAGATGCGACATCCTTCACCAACGGAGGATGAACCGCCAGCACACAGAGGTCCTGAGCGGCGGATATGCCGTTATTCGTAGAAGTCTCGATTCCGGGGATGGCTGTAGCAAGTGCCTCGATGACAGCATTGTCCGGATCGCTGACAACCACTTTCCGCGGCATCGCGCCACTTCGCTCCCAGCCTTTCAGGATGATTTTGACGACTCTGCCGCCGCCTATGAATCCAACGCTTTCGATTTTCATTCTGCCTCCTTGTGTTCTTTGGATTATTGCTCATTTTGCCAAATAGCCAATCATAGTCAATAGGTCAATTGCAGCTTTCGTATATCCGCGGTTGCACACATCTCGGCCTGCTCCACGGTCTCGGGATTGGTGTGGATTGTTGGAGATGAATGGTGGTTGGGTCGCCAAGAATGGTCAGAAATAAGGGGTTTTTCGGGCATTGTGAAAAAAAGTGAAATTTCTGCTTGCGGGGGAGGGTAGGGTTCGGCTATACGTCCGGCTCTTTTATTTCGCGGGGGAAAACACGCTGCCCGGCCAATGCGACTGGGAGGTAACATGCGCACAACCTACTATAGTGAAGAGACCGCCGCGGTCATGGACGACCTCGACGTGTTGGATACGTTGTTCAACGACCATTCCTGCATCGACGGGGAAGAGGACGAATTCGATTTCGACCTGGATGTCGACGAAGTGGACATCAACTGATTGTCCGTCCCTTTTCCCTGACTTCCTTGTGGCCAGTTGGAGGAGATTCGTGTAGCTTGTTCGGAATGGCCGTGTCCACCGGCGGCTACTGCCTGATGTCGGGCAACGAAGCAGAGGACGAGGACGATCAAGGAGACAGCCATGGAGCTCACCGACCTTAACCATGACGAATGCCTGGCCCTGCTGGCCATTATGGAACAGATAGTGGTGGCGGACCATGCCGCCTCGTCCGACGAGGCGGCACGCATTGTCGATGTCGCTACGGCGCTCGGGGAGGACCAGTACCAGTCCTGCCTGAACGAGGTCGAGGCGCGCTTCGCCGACGATGAGGCCCTCCAGGAGTTCCTGAAGACGATCGAGCGCCAGGAGGCCCGGGAGTTGATTGTAGGTACGGTTCTCAGCGTGGCAATGGCCGACACGGTCAGTGCCGGCGAAGAGAGCGTTCTCGACTGGGTCACGAAGGAGTGGGGCGTAGAGGTTAGGTAGGGTGGGGAACTGGCTACTGGCTACTGACCTACTCCCACTCCCCCGGGTCCAGTTCGTAGTATTCCTTCAATTCCTCGTAGAGATCCGGGTGTTTTTCCTTCATCTGGGCCGGTTTTTCGAAGAAGGTCTCGGTGGCCACGGCGAAGAACTCCGCGGGATCGGTGGCGCCGTAGTCGTCCATGACGCTCTTCCTGCCGCTGCCGGCACGCTTCTGCAGGGCGTAGTATTCCTTACTCAGGACGCGGGCCCAAGGCGCATAGCGTGAGAGGTTCTCGAGCTTGGGCGCGCCGTCCGCAAGACCGTCATCCTGGTCGAGCTGGTGCGCGAACTCGTGGAAAACCACGTTGTGTCCGTCCTTCATGTCCATGCCGCCCCGGCGCGTTGCGTCCCAGGCGAGGACAACGGCGCCGGTTGTCCACGATTCTCCGAGCCGGCTGCTGTCACCCGCGCCGTCCATGTGCTCGGAACGGGCGACATAGGTGCTGGGATAGACGAGGATCGAGTGGAGCCTGGGATAGTAGCTGCATTTGCCGCTCAAAAGGAGAAACGAGGCCTGCGCGGCGATCGTGACCTTCATCTCGTCGGTAAGCTCCAGCCCGGCACAGCCCTCGAAGTTCTTCTCGGCCAGGAACACCTGGGTATGTCCCTGTAGCTGCTTCTGCGTGGCCGCGGGCAGGTGTTCGTACATCGGGAAGTTCCTGTGCAGGATATCGAGCCATTCCGCGGGGAACGGTTTCGAGCGGAGCCGATGCCTGCGCTGCGCGCGCGCAGCGCGGGTGCCGGCCCACATTGCCAGGGCGAACACGAGGATGGAGCCGACTATTATGAGAGCGGGCATGCGGGGACGATAGCAGGGGAAGGGCGAGAAGGTCGAGAGAAAGGCAGGGCGAAATGCCGTAGTGCGGTCTTCCCTCCCGCGCTCGGAAGCTTCGGAGGACAAGCCAAGGCCGCGCATTTGCTGCGACCGGGGACTGAACGGCCTTGGAAGGCCGTTCTACGGGTGGGGCAATCGGTGGGGAGAGGCAGATGAACGGCGTTGGAACGCCGTTCTACGGGTGGGGAGGAGCGGACTTGATCCATCGGCCGGGGTCCTGCTACAGTGCCGAACCGAAACGGAGGAGGAATACGATGAGAACCGCTACGGCTGTCCTGTTGGTCTGGCTTGCGGGTATGTGCGTCCATGCGGATGATGATGGGAACGAGGTGAGCTACGCGGAGCTGTCGCTGGCTCCAGAGTCCCACTACAACAAGGACGTTGTCTACGAGGCGAACTACCTTGGCTCCTCGTCCAGCTTCCCTAAGTACGTGGAGGACTCGGGGCTCAGGGCGAAGAAGTATATCCTGCTCACGATCGGCAACGCTAAGCTGCCCGCCTTCGTGAAGAAGACGGACGAGATGACGAAGTTCGTGGCCGGCATTCGGAAGATGTCCAGGGTGAAGGTGCTCGGCAAGGTCAAGAAGTTCAAGCGAAAGCCCAAGATCAACGTGATGCCGCACTACTACGTGCTGATCGAGGATATCGAGGTGGTCGAGACGGGCGGCGGCAAGGAGCCGGCGGACGGCGATAAGGCGCGGCGCCCCCCGCCCGGCCGTCGCCCGTTCAGGCCTCGCCGCCGGTAGGCTCTGATTTGCGGATGCGGATGAGGCCGCTGACGATGAGCATCAGTATGGCTATGCCCGCCGAGAGGATGAATACCCACCTGTAGCCCCACGCGTCCCAAATCAGCCCGCCCAGGAAGGGCGCGGACATCGATACGGCGTGATTGATGGTTATGCCCATTGACAGGGACGGAGCTATGTCTTCCTTACTGGTGGCGATCTTGGCCAGGTACGTGGTGCGGGCCATGCCTACACCGAACAGCAGGTTGTCCACGACGTAGCAGGTGTACAGCAGGTAGAGGGCGGCGGTCATGTTTCCTCCCGGATGAGCGAGCACGTAGCCGGCACACACGGCGAATACGCAGACGGAGTCCACCATCAGCACGGCGCGTTCTCCGAATTTGTCGATGATCCGGCCCAGGGCGGGATGGAAGAACACGCCGATGAGTGATGAAACGATCCATAAGCGGGCGAAGATATAGGCAGGCTGGTCGAACACCCTGATCAGGACCCATGGGCCGAACGTCAAGAATATCTGCTTGCGGGCGCCGAACAGGAACGCGAGCAGGTAAAATATCCAGTACTTCCACCGCCAGACCAGCTTGGGACGTTTCACGTGGGCGCCCGGCAGCCGCACCATCATGAACGCCACGGCGGCCAGTATGCCGGCGATTCCGCCGGCTATGAACGTTGTCGAGTAACCGGCTTCCAGATGCCTCAAGGCCGCTATCACTATCACGCACCCAAGAACACTCCCGGCGATGCCGATGCCGTGCACCTGTCCCAGGCGGCGGCCCTCCCTGCTCCGTTCCGCCAGGTGCATACCGACCGAGGACCGTACCGGCATCATGAGATGCGCGCCCGTGCTCCAGAGGATCATGAAGAACATCATGGCCGTCCAGTTCTGTCCCCAGATGGCGAGACCGATCATGCCGAGGCCGACGCACAGGGCGGCGCCCGAGGCTATGAACGTTTCGGGCAGGAAGAAGACCGCGCCGATCAGGAAAGTTGTGAGGAACCCAGGCAGCTCGCGGGGGAATTCGAGCACGCCGCGTTTGCCGGCGCTGATGTTGAAGGTGTCGCTGACGTAGTTGTTGAACGTCGGCTCGAATACGCCCGTTGCCACGCCGAGGAGCAGGATGCCCACCAGGAACAGGCGCAGTTGCCGGTCCATCTGCTTCAGGCGTTTCAGATTGTTCAGCACGATGCTCATGGGGGCGAAACCGTAGCACGGTCCGGGCGATGGTGCAACGCGGCAGAATGAACGACGCAGCCGCCTTCGCTCGGAAGCTACGGCGGACAAGCCAAGGCCGCGCGTCTGGTTTGGCCGCGGACTGAACGGCCTTGGAAGGCCGTTCTACGGTAGGATTGCATGTGCACACGTTGCGCTGGTTTGGCCGCGGACTGAACGGCCTTGGAAGGCCGTTTTACGGTAGGATATCCACGCATTACGCCTTGAAGAGGAACGGGGACGGGCGTATTTTGGTGCCATGACAAGAGAAGAAGCGTTTGAACTGTTGAAGAAGCATGTGAAGAACGAAAACATGATCAAGCACTGTCTTGCATCCGAGGCCGTGCTTGCCGCGTTGGCCGAGCGGTTGGGACAGGACCGGGAGAAGTGGGCGCTGGCGGGCCTGCTCCACGATCTCGATGTCGAAATAACCAACGCCGATCTCAAGGTGCACGGTTTGGAGACGGTCAAGATTCTCGAGCAGGAAGGGGTTGACCCCGAGATCATCGAGGCCATCAGGATGCACAACGAGGAGGCACACGGCGAAAAGCGGAGTGCGACGCTGCACCACGCGCTTGCCGCGGGCGAGACGATGACGGGCCTGATCATTGCCACGACGCTGGTCTACCCGGACAAGAAACTGGCCGGCGTGAAGGTGAAATCCATTGTCAAGAGAATGAAGGAGAAAGCGTTCGCGAGATCGGTCAACAGGGATATCATCCGCGAATGCGAAAAGCTCGGGCTCGAGGTCAGGGAATTCGCCGAAATCGCGCTCGGCGCAATGCAGTCGATAAGCGGCGAGTTGGGATTATAGGTCTCCGTCCGGCACTCCCGCTCTGCCACTATTCACTATTCACTATTCACTACTCACTCTGGTCCTATACGTCTACGATGCTGCAGCTTACAAAATACTTCTACCGGATATCGGCGCTGCTAACGGCCGTGGGAGTCCTCTGCCTTGCGGTTGGCGGCCGCGGAGTCATGCGGTTCCTGGACGATATAAGCGTGTACAGGGGTATGACGGTAAAGCAGTTTGCGGTCGCGATTTTGCTCCCGCACATGCTTCTGCTCCTCGGGCTGGGCGCCCTGGCATTCGGCGTCCTCATGCTCGTTAAGGGACTCCTGTTCCACCGGGAGCACGGCGAATGAGTCCGGAATCCGAGCCGTTCTGGAAGCGCAAGAAGCTGTCGGAGATGTCGGAGGAGGAATGGGAGTCACTTTGTGACGGGTGCGCGTGGTGCTGTGTCCACAAGTTCGAGGACGAGGATACGGGTGCGTACTACCTGACCAACGTGGCATGCCGCCTGCTGAATATCTCGACCTGTAGATGCAGGAACTACGCCCGGCGCCAGGAATGGGTGCCCGACTGCACGCGTCTCGACCCGGAAGTGGTCAAGGAGCTGCACTGGCTTCCTCCGACATGCGCCTACCGTCTTCTCGCTCTCGGCAAGGACCTGCCGGGATGGCATCCGCTGGTGACCGGTGACCCGGAATCGACTCACAGCACGGGCCATTCGGTCCGGGACAAGGTGCTCCGGGAGCAGGATGTGGGGGAGCTGTCCGACCACGTTCAGTTCACCGCGAAGCCCGTAGAGCCTTGACCCGGTCCAGGACCGGCGGGTGGCTGTACTCGACGAACACCTTCAGGGGATGGGGTGTCAGATTGGACAGATTGTCAACGCTCAGCTTCTTCAGCCCCGAGATCATCGAAGCCGGGTCACCGGTTGTGGTCGCCGCGAACGCATCGGCGGCGTACTCCTGCCTCCGCGAGACGGCGCTCTCGATAACCGATATCACCATTGAGATCGGTGCGTAGAGGAACCCGAAGAACACGAGGCTGGCGTAAATGGACGCGCATTCCATCCGGAACGCCCGGATCAGGCCTTCGTTGTTGATAAAGAGAGACATCAGGAAGAAGGTCACGCCCATGTTCACCGTGGCCCTGGCAATGGCCCAGGGGACGTGGTTTTTCTTGTAGTGGCCCATCTCGTGGGCCACCACCGCCACCAGCTCGGACACCGTGTGCTTCTCGATGAGCGTGTCGAACAGCACGATGCGTCGCGACTTCCCGAAGCCGGTGAAGAAGGCGTTCGTCTTGGCCGACCGCTTGGAGCCGTCCATCTTGTAGACACCCTTCATCCTGAACTCCTGCTCCCGGGCATAGCCCTCGATGGCGGTTCGCAGCTCGCCGTCCTCGAGCGGCTCGAACTTGTTGAAGAGCGGCAGGATTACGTAGGGGGCCAGGAAGACCAGGAGTACCTGTATGACGGTTACCACGGCCCAGCAGTAGAGCCAGGCGAAGCGGCCGGCGAACCCGAAGAGCCAGAGCACGGCCGCGAAGATGGGCGCCCCGATGACGACGGCCAGGATGAGCGCCTTTACCATGTCCAGGATGAAGGTGCGCGGCGTGGTCTTGTTGAACCCGTACTTTTCCTCGATCACGAACGTGTCGTAGATGGAGAAAGGCAGGTGGACGATTCGGAAGATCAGGACGACTACGGCTACGAAAAGCAGGCCGGTAACGATCGGCCCGTAGCCCGGGAAGCGTACCATCCTGTCGATGGCATTGAATCCGCCCGCGAGTATGAGCAGGAGGACGGCCGCGAGACCGACCGTCTCCGCCACGAGCCCGAACCTGGTTGTTTCACGCAGGTACCGCTGCGAGGTGCGGTATCTCTCGGCATCATAGCAGTCGGCGAACTCCTCAGGCAGCTCTTCGCGGATATTCCGGACGTTCAGGACGTCCGCGACGAGCGAGAGCAGGTACCGACCGACCAGCGCCGCGAGGACTATGACCAAGTACACATTCACGGATCAAGATTAGCACAACCTTCGCTTGTCTCCAAGAGGGAGCGCAGGTACAATACAATACATCGCGAACGAACTTCGGAGGTACTCTTGAGGCGTATACCGTCAATCTTCATGCTGCTCTGCCTGGTCTTCTGCCTGGGGGCGGATGACGAGCCGAAAAACGTCCTCAGGACCTACCCGTTGGGCGGGAAAGACCACGAAGGGCTGAAGGAGGTCGTAGAGGAGCTCGTGGGCAAGGGCGGCCGGGTCATCTATTACAAGCAAGGCGACCAACTGATAGTTTCGACCACCGACGACAAGCACAAGGTCATCGCCGCGGTGGTAAAGAACACGCCGGACAAGCGGGTCGATGCCGCGAAAATGCCTCGGAATATCCGGATCGACGTGCACTTCATAGAAACGACCCGGGAGAAACGCTATGGCGGGAGGGTCGAGGCGTCGGGGAAAGTCAAGGTGACGCGGCGCGGGACGCGCACTCACTACAAGTTCTCGCCGTCGGTCCACGGCCGGAGCTCCACGGGCAGCATGAACGCGAGGCAGACGCTGGTCGTGCGGAACGGTGGAACGGCGCGGCTGAAGGTTGGTGAGGAGGTCCCGTTCTATGAATGGCTCATGGACTACAGCTTCGCCAACCAGTACATCGAGCAGAGATTCGAAATGCGCGAGGTCGGAGCGTCGTTGCTGGTGGAGCCCACGCTGATCGGGGACGGGCCGCTGATACAGGTCAAGTTGATACCGGAGATGAGCGGGTTGGTGAACGGTCAGGTGAACCGTATCCGGTACAAGCAGGTTGCCACCGATGTGACGGTCAGGGACGGCGGCACGATCACCATCGGCGGGCTGGCGAAGAACAAGGAGTTCTACGAGAAGTTTCTTGCGGGCGCCGAGCGCGGCGGTTTCTCGAGCGGCCTCAACATCACCCTCTCAGCCCGCATCATGCCCATCGGGCGCTAGCCTGATCCATTCAGGAGCTTCGTCTTCAGGGGGTGCCCGGCTTGGGTGGGAGCATTGTGCGCAGGTAGTCCCTGTCGTCGTTGTAGATATCCACGCCGAACCAGCCGAGGATGAAGTCCACGAACTCGCCCGGATTGAAACCGATACGAAAGCTCGGGCCGAGTGCGACGACGGCTTCGAGCTGCGTGTAGTACTGCAGCTTGTCCTTGCCGAAGTGCATGTGGGCGCGCTTGTAGAACAGCTTGCCCTGCTTGGAGTATAGAGGCCCGCCGGCGGCGTTGATTCCTTTTCCGCGGGTGAGGTAGCGCGGGGGCGCGTATACCTCCTTGGACCACAGGAACAGGTCCTGTTCCCGGGTCCAGAGCTGGCTGGCGCTGCCGTCCTGGTCGCCAAACGTGCCGCCCCTGAGACCGTACAGGTCGCAGTCCGTGATGAGTCCCACCTGGACCGGGCCGAGCCGCACCTTGGCCCCGATGCCCGCTCCGGCAGACGCGGTGAAGATGTCGGCCGCATCACGGCCGCGGTCGGTCATATACCCGCTCGTGGCGCAGCCGGTGATGATGGTTGACAGCGAGATGACGATAAACAGCCGAGCAAGAGTATTCATCAATCCCCTGCTTCCGGGACTCTTCGTACTTTCAAAGTTGACAGTACTCCTTCTTGTCCAAACTCTTAACCGCCATTCTCAACCGGATACTCTCAAGCGAGTAAGGCTCGGCGGTTATCTCCGCCACCTTCCGTGCCAGCTCGCGGACGAGGTCGCGTTCCTTGCCTGCCGTAGACATGCTAGAGCAAGAACTGGACGCCGGCCAGCACCAGGTCGTCGCTGTCGCCCCAGCGGTACTCGATGCCGCACCGGGCGTTGTGTCCTTTCTGGAAGAAGTGCATGCCGATTGTGACATCCTCGGTGTCCTCGCCTTCCGAGGGGTCCTGCAGGGAGAACTTGCCGGTGACCATGAACTTGTAAAGCTGGACTCCGGTCTCGACGAAAGCGGTGTTGCCGTCGAAGACTGCGCTGTCGTAGTCATAGTATGCGGCGTTGAGCGTGATGGAAGCACTGTCGCTCAGGACAAATCCGGACTGCATGTCAATGACCATTGCTTCGGAGTCGCGCTGGCCGGTCTCTGTTTCCACGCCGTCTGCATCGGTGGTCGTGACAGCGGTTGCCTTGTCCTGCATATCGAATCCGGCGCCGAGCGAGATGTAGTGTTCCTCTTTGCCCAGTCGGTTCTGTGACGGGAACCAACCGGACTCGACATCGCCCAGAAGGTTCACAGCGATATGCCCGGTGTATCGAAGGTCGGCTTCGTCACTTTTCGTCCCGCCTTCCGAGTCATAGCCGTCGAAGGCGCCTACTCGGCAAACTACTTTCTTGCCGCAGTTGCCGTGCAGCTCGGCGCCCATATCGCGCCAGACGAAAGTGTTGACAAGCTTGACCGCTTCCGCGTTGTAGTCGAGCCCGAGCAGGCTGGCGGCGGAGGATTTCGACTCGAATGAGAACGGGAGAAGAATCAGGCCGCCGGCGGCCCAGAGTTCGGAATTGTCCGTCTGGCAGAGCCTGACATCAATGAAAGCGTCCTGGATATCGGTGGATACGGACATGTCCTGTTTGCCGGCCTTGTCGTTGTCGGTTTCGGCGAAGAACTTGATGCCGTCGGTCATCTGTCCCATCAGGATGATGCGCGCGCGGCGAATGTAGAAATCCTGGTCGTAGGTTTGACCGTCCGGGAACGCGTAGTGTGCCTGGCCGAGGAAAGAGAGTTTCATCCAGCTATCATCACCGAACTCCCATTTCGGCCCCGCATAGACGGGCGCCACGCATGCCAGGATGGCCAGTGCCATCATTGCCAAACCGATCCTCGAACGCATTTCCATAATACTATCCCTTTCTTGTATTGTTTGGTGGAAATCTGAACACAAGTCCGCGTATAATGCCTTCTTGCATAGTCATGAGCAATAACAAAACCACAGACGAGGAAGATGCTGCACCGCCGCGTCCGAGTGCGTTCAAGAGGGCAAGGGCATTTCTGTGTCACAAGTGTCCGTTTTGCAATTACGGCAGGAAACACCCGGATTCGCTTCTTGGCAGGATCCTGAATCACCCGCTTCACGCCGATCACTGCCCGATGTGGAAAGCCGAGAAGGAGCTTTACGGCGAGGGCGAGTGACCTTCTGTCAGCCCAGGTACCTGGTAAGCGTCGGTACGATGGCGCTGATCCCGATTCCCAGCAGTAACGCGTAGACTATTCTTCGCAGCAGAAGCCTGGGGATGCGGTTCCCGATTGGCAGGCCGATGACCACCCCGAGGAAGGTGGCGGGCAGCATGAGCAGCCCGATGCCGGCGCTCTTTACGATTTCCGTCCCAAACAGTAATGAGAGCAGCAGAATGTGCCCGGGGATCGAGCAGGCGAATGTGGCGAAGAGAAAACCCCTGGTCTTGCGCGACGGCCAATCGTGGGCCAGCGCCCAGAGCACAAGCGGGGGCCCGCCCATGCCGCACAGGCCTGCCAGGAAGCCGCTCGAACCGAAGGCGACCGCGCCCCAGGCCCAGTGCAGTGTCTCGACCGGCTTCACGCGAATTGACTGCAGGCCTACCGCCAGGCACAGAACCAGCCCGACGACAAGCTTCACGTCGGCAACGGTCAGCGTCGTGAGCTTTTTCAACACGAACAATCCGGAGATCGCAACGACCGTTCGGATGCCGGCCGCCGTGAACGAGTAGCGCCACGGCACAGACTCGCGCAGGTGCCGGGAGCCGATCAGCGTCTGCGCGAGCGAAGAGAGGATGACGATGGCGATGGCGTTGGGCAGGGGTAGCCCGGTATGCATGAGCAACGGCGTGGCGAACAGGCCGAATCCGAATCCGACGGCGCTCTGGATGACACCCGCCATGCATACGATGGCGGCGGTCTGTGCGAGTAGGAGTATGGGTTCAGGGTTCAGGGTTCAGGGTTCAGGGTTCGCTATCTGCCGTTCCATCCTACACTGAACACTGAACACTGAACAGTGAATACTGTGTCAGAGGAGGGGACTTTTCTTAATAGTTGATGATTAGCGGCTAATGGTTAATTATCTGGTTCGGAGGAGGTGGAGATATGGCGAAGACAATGAAGGCGGCGGTTTGCAGTGCAAAGGAGACCATTGCGATAGAGGAAGTACCGGTGCCCGAACCGAAGGCGGGCGAGGTCCTGGTACAGGTCAAGGCCACGGGTTTGTGCGGGTCCGATGTTGACGGTTATACCGGGCATCACCCGATGATCAAGTGGCCGATCATACTCGGGCACGAGTGTTCCGGTGTGGTAGCGGAAGTGGGGCCCGGCGTTGAGAGCTGGAAGCCGGGTGACGAAGTGGCGGTCGAGCCGTTCTTCAACTGCAAGACGTGTCCGGCCTGTCTGAGGTCGAAGTACAATCTTTGCGTGGATCTCAAGATAACGGGCCACCAGGTACCTGGATCGCTGGCGGAATACACCATCGCGGATGCCGATTTTCTGCATCTCAAGCCCGGCAACGTTCCGTTCGTGGAAGCGGCCATAGCGGAGCCGGTTTCCGGGTCGCTGCACGCGGTCGAGCGCTGCAAGCCGCGGCTCGGCGACTTCGTGGTCATTATCGGCTGCGGCACGATCGGGTCGCTCGCCATGCAGCATGCTCTGAACAAGGGCGCGGAGGTGCTCATCGCGGATCCCGCGGAGTTCAAGCTGGATGTGGCCAGGGGACTGGGGGTGCATCACACGTTCGATCCCTCGAAGGGCAACCTGGTCGCGAAGGTGAAGGAAATGACCAAGGGCGTGGGTGCCGATTGCGTGATCGAAGCAGTGGGGTTGCAGGAAACCATAGGTTCGACGGTACGGATGGTGAAGCGCGGCGGGACGATCATGCTGATCGGATGGACGGGGCAGGAGACCGACCCGTTCGACATGACGGCCGTGACACTCGACGAGCTTACGGTGCTGGGCACGCTCGGCTTTTGCTGGGACTTTCCTGTGTCGCTCAAGTTGATGAGCCAGGGCAAGGTGAAGGTGGCTCCCATCATCACGCACCGGCTACCCCTCGACCGCGTCGAGGAGGGCATCAAGATGCTGCAGGAGCACCAGGCGGGAGTCTGGAAGATCGCTATTACCGACGAGGAGGGTTGATGGCCGGAAACGGGGTCTTGCTTCTTGGCCTGGATGTCGGCACCTCCGGTGCGAAGGCCTGCATATTCGATTCGGAGGGGCGTCACCTCGGGTCGGGCAGGTCCGCCTACCAGCCCAGCGCTCCGAAGCCGGGTTGGGCCGAGTGCGACCCCGAGCTCTGGTGGCGTGGCGTCGTCGCGGCGCTGCGGGGCGCGTGTGACGATGCGGGGGTCAGTTCCGCCGACATCGGGTGTGTAGGGCTGGGCGTCCTGTTCCCGGCCGTGATGCCGCTGGACGAGAACGGGCGCGCGCTGTATCCAGCGATCCTGTACTGTGACCAACGGAGCACGACCCAGGTCTCCCAGCTCGAGGCGAGGATTCCGGAGGACGAGTTCCTTGCGATCGCCGGCAACCAGCTCGTGCCGGGCACCTGCGCGGTGAGCAGCATAGCCTGGCTACGCGACGAGCGGCCGGATATCTGGTCGAACACGAAATCGATCGGGTGGGCGAACACCTACATCACCGCTCGTCTCACCGGCGAGATATGCGCGGACCCGAGCATGGCCGCGCTTTCCGGGCTGGTGGACATCCGTGATCCCTGGCAGTGGTCTCTCGATCTCTGCGGGCGGCTGGGGATCGATCCGGCCCTGCTGCCGAGGATCGTGGGATCCGCTGAGGTCGTTGCGACGGTTACGGAGTCGGCGTCCGGCGAGAGCGGGCTTAAGGTCGGAACGCCGGTTGTCGCGGGCGCAGGTGACGTGCCGATCTCCGCGGTGGGCGCCGGCGCGGGGCCGGGTATGGCGGCCTACGTTGTCGGTTCGACTGACTGTGTGTCGCTGCCGATGTCCAAGCCGACCGATGACCATCGCTGGGTGAACTGCGCCTATGTGACGAAAGGGCAGTGGCTGGGGATCGGTACGACCACGTCGACAGGTGTATCAGTAGAGTGGTTTGTGCGCGAGATACTGGGAACCGGCGGAAGTGCCGGGTACGCGCTCATGACGGAGCTGGCCGAGTCGGCACCCCCCGGAAGCAACGGACTTCTGTTCACTCCGTACCTGCAGGGCGAGCGAACACCGATCTGGGACCCCATGGCACGCGGCGCGTTCACGGGCCTGACAGCGTCGACCACGCGCGCCGACATGGCGCGTGCCGTGTTCGAGGGCACCTCGTTCGCGCTCAAGCACGTGATGGACTGTGCGGAAAGCGTTGCCGGCGAGCCGGTGAAGGAGATTCGTGCTCTCGGCGGGGGGACGAAGAACGACCTGTGGAACCGGGTCAAGGCCGACATCCTGCAAACATCGCTGCACGTGCTGGAGTTCCAGGAAGCGGGCTCCTTCGGCGCCGCGCTCCTGGCCGGCATTGGCGAGGGCGTCTACAGTGATCTCGCCGAAGCGGTCAAGGTGGCCCGGGGGGTAGGTGGCGTGCGCACCGTCGAACCCAACCCGGCTCTTGCCGATACGTACCGCGAGCTTTTCGGCATCTACTCGGATGTTTATCCCCGGACATCCGCCATCAATCAATCTCTCGGCGGGGCTACTTGAGATAGTCCCGGAGATGGAGGGTGACCATCCATTGGCGGTCGGCGCCCGCGGAGTTGTGTACCGTGAGAAACTGAGTTGCAGCGGACCTGACGCTTGTAGTCGATCTCGCCGAGGGCCTCAACGGTTTTGATGCAATCGGCCAGTAGCTCGTCCGTGGGTCTGTCGACGTCCGTCAGGTAGTTCGCGAGCCTTCTGAACGATCGGAGTGCGGAACCGTTGTCCTTCAATACATCACGCTGCACGCGGGCCAGGAAGTCGAAGAGGACGAAGTGAGTCTTGCCGGACCAGCGGATTCGAGTGTGACATATTGGCGCTATTTCCTGTGCGGTCGCAATAGAGTCATAATGACTCATATATTTCAGGCGAGGGAAAGCGCGAGGTCGATGGCGGCGAAGATTCCGATGAACGCCATTATCGGGTTGATTTCCTTTGCCTTGCCGGCTGCGAGCATCATGAGGATGTATGACACGAATCCGAAGCAGATGCCGGTGCTGATGCTGTAGGTCAGCGGCATGAGGATGATCGTGAGGAATGCGGGGACAGCCGTTTCGAAGCTGCCGAAGTCGATCTTGAGCACGCTCTTGAACATGTAGACGCCGACAACGATGAGCGCGGGCGCGGTGGCGAAGCCCGGCACCATGGCAATGACGGGCGTGAACAGGAGGGCCGAGAGGAAGAGGACGGCGACCACCACGCTGGTTAGCCCGCTACGGCCGCCCTCCGCGATGCCGGCGCCGGACTCGATGTAGGTAGTGGTTGTGCTCGTTCCGAGCACGGCCCCTGCGACCGTGGCTATGGCGTCGGCCTGGAGTACTCTGTCAACCTTGCGTATTGATCCGTCTTCCTGGACCAGCTTGGCCTCGTAGGAACAGGCGACGATAGTCCCGACTGAATCGAACAGGTCGACGAACATGAAGGAGAAGATCGATCCCCACATGGCCCACTTGAGCGCGCCCAGCAGGTCCATCTTGCAGAAGATCGGCGCGATGGACGGCGGCTTCGAAACGAATGCGCGAACGAATGCCATTGCCCCCGGTTCGCCTTCCGGCGGGGGAAGCTCGACGGCCTTGAAGATGATGCCGAGAATCGTCGTGAAGAGTATGCCGATGAGTATGGCGCCCTTGATCTTGCGGACTTCCATTACCGCGATCGCCGCCAGGCCGATCAGGCCAAGGCATATGGGCACCGTGATGGTATCGACCATGTGGACGAGCGTGGCCGGGTGATCGACTATCAGCCCGAGATTCTGGAAGCCGATAAAGGTTATGAATAACCCTATGCCCGCGGCTATGCCCAGGCGGAGATGCTGTGGAATGGCTTCAACGATCTTCTTTCTTATGCCGCAAACTGTCAATACGAGAAAGAATATGCCGGACACGAACACGACGCCCAGGGCCGTTTCCCAGGAGATCTGTTTGCCCAGGACCAGCATGAACGCGAACGCGGCGTTGAGTCCCATTCCCGGTGCCATCGCAAAGGGCACGTTGGCCCAGAGCCCCACGAGCAGTGTCCCGAACGCGGATGCAAGAATAGTGGTCGTGATAAGCGCGCCCTTGTCCATCCCGGTGGCGCTGAGGATGCTGGGGTTGACGAATATGATATAGGCCATCGTCAGGAATGTGGTGAGTCCGGCGATGGATTCCTGGCGTGCCGACGTTCCGAGTTCTTTGAGCTTGAAGATGCGTTCGAGCATATTGATCTCCTGCTGGTTAGACTGATCAGGATTCTATACCGGGTGTAAAAGGAATAGCCACGAAAAACACGTTTCGAGACGCCCGGGACGGGCGCAAAGGGGCGTGGTACGGGCCGCTCCGGAGTAGCGCGGTCTTCCAAGGCCGCGCAGTTTCACCGAGTACTGAACGGCCTTAGAAGGCCGTTTTACGGTAGGGCTGCCAGGGCGGCGTCGTAGGCGGGGGCGAGGGTGGGCCAGGCGTACCTGGTTCTCGCGGCTTCCGCGAGAGATGGACCCGTCCACAAGGTGCCGGCTTCCGTGACGCGTGTCGCGAGGTCCGTGAGGCGTGCCGCCAGCGCCTTCTCTGACCCGTCGTAGATGTACTGCACCGCGTTGTCGCCTGCGATGGATCCGATCACCTCGGGATAGGCGAGACGATCGGGGACGAGCGGATAGGCGCCGGCCGC
>Ga0272442_10002910_pt1 | contig 24350 bp, 22 predicted proteins | sample SSMForm2O_FD_200262 | JGI IMG/M metagenome (GOLD analysis project Ga0272442, IMG submission 200262) | Marine sediment archaeal communities from Little Sippewissett salt marsh, Falmouth, MA, United States - SSM-Form-2O | ecosystem: Environmental > Aquatic > Marine > Wetlands > Sediment ...
GATCGTCCGATCCCGTCTTCATCCAGTTGCTGCTTCCCTCCACAGACCAGTTCGAATCGGCAGGGCTGCGAGCCGCGGCCAGGGTAGCGACATCGTGAATGATGTTGTTGTAAGCCCTTACAACCGTCCCGACCGTGTCGTTTCTCATGTTAACCAGGTTGTGTTCTTCGCCCTGGTTTCTGGCCGTGCCAATAATAGTGTTGTAGGCCAGCGTGAGCTCCATAGTCTCCACGTCTCCGGTGTCGTCGTTCGAGCCTCCCGCCTCGTCATTGAAAAGAGCAATGATCTGGCTTTCGTTCTGCGGGGAGTCCTGGATAATGACATTGCCGAGAAGCAGCATGGTCTGTGTAACCGGATTGTCCCCGGTGCCTCCGCACAGGGCTTCGCACGTCATTAGATCCCCGGGATAGCTGGCAGGCAGGGCTATCCAGTTGTACGCGAGCACCGAGTCCGATGCCCTTATGTGGAAGTTCTGTCCCTCGATTGGCTCATGGAACCATGAGTAGCGTATGTCTATGGAACCTCCGTAGATGTACATGTTATGGGCCAGGTTGCCGTCTTCCCATGTTCTGCCATTATCGTAGAACTCGCAGAATCTTACAGTGATGTTCTCGCCCGTTCCCGTAAGCCCGTTCGTGTTGTGCTGAAGGAGACAGTCTTTTATTAGAACGTCCTGAGCGCCGTTCAGCCGGATTCCTGCGGATGATGTATCGCGGCAGTTCTGGAATACGATTCCGGAGACCTCGTAATGCGAACCCGTTATCTGCCAGCAGCCACTGCCGTTGTCTCCTCCGCCGTAGCTGCCGGGCCAGTCTGAGACCGCGTCTCCGTCAAGATCCCACACGGGCCTGTTGTCGGGATCCGATGCCATTATGACAATTGGGTTTGATTCTTCCCCGTCCTGATCAAGGTAGACGCGGAAACTGTACGTTCCGGGCGCAATCTCGACGATATCTCCGGGCCCGGCAATTTCGAGCACCGTGTAGGTGTCCGAGGTGTCCATCTGTATCAGCTCCGCCCGGGCATTCAATGCAAAGAATATCACAAACAGTAACGAAGTTTTTTTCATTGTCTTCTCCGGAATATCTGGCTTATGTCCATTCAAACATGTATTTCGAAAGATGTTCGGTATAGTTAAGCCTGCTGAGCGTAAACCCGCGGTTCCTGTCATATATAATGGTTGAGATCGATCCGTTGTCGATATGAAAACGCCAGTAGAAATTATCTTTTCCCACTCCTGTCGCGCTGGCGGTGAGTGCTTTGATCGATGAACGGTGTGTTACCACAGCCACCGTTCTGAAATTGCCGGCTTTAAGCTTTTCAAGGAAGCTGCCGGCCCTGTCATACAGGTCTCCCATTGATTCGCCGCCGGGAAACTGTAGTTTTTCCGGTGTGTTAACCCACATCTCCCATTTTTCAGGATACTGCTTCTTTACAAGGTCCTTGCTAAGTCCCGCCCATTGACCCAAGTTGATATTAATAAGAAGGTCCTCAGCAATAACCTCACTGTCCGGGAAAGCCATATCAGCCGTTTTCATTGACCACGAGAGGGGAGAGGAGAACACCATGTCGATCTCTGCATCCCTGAAATGTCCGGCCAGCTCCTCTGACTGGACAAGACCGTCAGGGCTCAGGGGCACCGGTTCCCGGCCACGGAATATGTTTTCCCTGTTGGCCTCGGTCTCGGCGTGACGGATAAGGTGAATTGTTTTCATTGGAAAAAGGCTATCATAATCCTGTAAATTCATAAAAAGGATTTGCAACACATCCAGACCGGAAAGTAATCTCTGTTCAGTAAGCGGAGGATGAAAATGAAACTTGTCAGGATCGAAAAAAGGGACAGTCTCCATATACTGAGGCTCGATAACGGGGTTACCAATGCAATCAGTAGGGAGCTTCTCGATGACATTGCCGCGGCAGTGGATGAAATCAGTCCGGAGTGCCGCGGGCTCGTTCTTGCCGGAGGTGAAAAATTCTTTTCAATCGGATTTGATCTTCCCGGGCTCATAAACCGGGATAAGGAATATTTTTCCGGTTTTTTTACGCTTTTCAACACGGTCTGCATAAAACTTATGACCCTGCCCGTTCCAACTGCAGCCGCGATAAGGGGGCATGCAATAGCGGGCGGAACCATACTGGCCACAATGTGTGACAGCCGTTTCATTTCTGCCGGAAAAACATTAATGGGCCTTAACGAGGTCAGGCTCGGTATTCCCGTGCCTTATCTGGCAAATCTGGCATTCCGGCAGATTCTTGGTGAAGCAAACGCATTCAGTCTGATGCTTTCGGGCGATTTTGTTCCGACCGAAGAAGCACTGTCATCCGGTCTGGTCGATCAGGTGTGTTCTGGTGAAACAGTTGAAGACAGGGCGGTTGAACATGTTTCAGTCCTCAGTGCGCTTCCTGCCGAAGCCTTTGCCTCGATCAAAGCCGTAAAAACCAGCCGGATTGTCAGCAGGTACAACGCAGAAAAAGAGAGGTACCATGAGGAGATGGTAAGGCATTTCCTGATGCCTTCAACAAAGGAACTCCTGGCCCGGGCGGCGGAGAAATTCTAAGCTAAGTCAGCTATTGCAATTATCGCCCACCGCGGTATCTTCCCTTGCAACAGGAGGTAGATGTGATGAAATACAAACTGAATAATAGTCTAACAGCGGGGGTTATCATGGCTGCGTTTACGGCCGTTTTTCTTTATGCAGGAGCTTCAAACGCATTTTACAAGATCGGAGACGATGAAAAATATCTGAAGATAGGTGGGCTGCTGCAGGGGCACATTCTTACACAGGAGGATGCCTCGCCTGATCAGGATTCTTGGTCGGGAGAGTTCTACATGCGGCGCATGAGACTGATTCTTTTCGGACAGATCAACAGCATGGTTAATTTTTTCGTAGAAACCGATAATCCGAATTTCGGTAAAAACGGTGACTGGTCCGTGAATATGTTCATACAGGACGCGTGGCTGGAGCTCAATCTCCACGAGATGATACAGCTCGATTTCGGCATGATCCTTCTTCCATTTTCTCATCACGGCATGCAGGGGGCCACTTCCCTTCTGGCGGTGGATTATCATTCAAGCATTATCAAGTATCCGAAAGGTTCCCACAAAGTATGGCGGGATTACGGACTTATGTTGAAGGGACTTATCACAAAATGGGTTGAATACAGGTTCAGCCTTTCGAACGGAGTAAGGGGAGATATGGGAACCGTTGAGCGCGAGGACGAGACGGGTCACAAGTGGCTGGAATACAATGACCCGCGTAATCCTGACGACGCTCCCAGGATTACGGGCAGACTGACTTTCAACGTATTCGAGCCAGAGGGAGGACCCGGCACGGGCGGGTTCTTCTATGACGGTATCTATCTGAAGGAAACTGACGAAGGCATAGTTTCGACTAAAAAGGTTCTTTCAATAGGTGGTTCGATAGACTGGATCAAGGATGCGAATGTGACATGGGACGTACTGCCCACTGCGGAACTCGTACAGAGGGAAGTAAAGGATCGCGATGACTATATTGCTGCTGCCGGGGACGTTTTCTGGGACATCCCCTTCGGGGACTCGAATATCATGTCGTTCAACGGGCAGGTGAACTTCTATTATTATTATTATGGCGACAGAAGCGAATCGGACACGTACCTGGATTCTCTGGGGGATGCAAAACAGTATACGGGAACCGGCCTTCTGTCAGAGATTGGGTTCAGATACGATGCGTACCAGCCGCTCATTATCGTAGACTGGTATAATGCTACTGATACCCCGGATGACGACACCGGGGACCTGCTGGGCGTTTTCGGCGGGTTCAATTACTGGATGTTCGCCCACGCCACGAATTTCAAGATCCAGTTCGGAGCCACTAAAAAAGACGGAAACGACTTCGGCCTTGCAGGCCTTCTCCAGGCCCAGTTGCTGTTCTAGGTTTTTCTGATAAAAGACGGAGAGCTAAGGGCAGTGTGAAAACCATCCCGTTATAATGAACTCACCGTCGGATTCATGAATAACATTCTCCGCATGTTTTCCAGCGGAATTGTCAAGACGATCAAGGTCGGCTTTTTTTGCCCATACGATCGAACCTTCCGAATCATATGTGGCCAGAAAGACGCTGCTGTGGCTGTCTCCCTGAAGTTCGATTTTTTCAGGGCCAGAGCCGAAATCTGCCGACTGTGTAAAGTTACCGGCAATGAGTATGATGTCGCCGGGAAGAAGAGCAATACCAGCGGCCGCGTCGTCATGAGAGCCACCGGCGGATACGGCCCACTGAAGGCTTCCGTCTGAAGCGCTGAATCTTGCGATGAATACGTCCGTGCCTCCTGCCGAATCAAGCACTGTCTCGGCACCTTCACCCTTGCCGAAAACTGCGGATCCTTCGAAAACTCCCGTGACAACGATGGAATCATCCGGCGGTGCAACAACGCCGCTTCCACGGTCGTTTCCGTCTCCACCCGCGGTTTTCTGCCAGGAAGGTGTTCCTGACGAAGTATACTTTGCGATAAAAACGTCGGGCGAGCCGGCTTTGCCTCCCGAGTCGGCTCCAGAATCCATTCCTGCATCAGTAGTCTCATTGGAAACGGCCTGTGTTATAAATCCAGTGATTACGGCGTTGCCGCTATTATCCGCAGTCATTGCCGTGCATCCGTCTTCGAAGCGACCCCCGGCAGTTTCGCTCCAGGATACCCTGCCTTCTGAATCATACTCGATTACAAAAATGTCCAGGTCTCCTTGAGACCACAGCTCGGTTTCGGGCGATCCGCCGTTTTCCAGGAGGAGCAAATCATCGAACCCCCCTGCAAAGCGGATTTTGTCATTTAAAATATTCACGTTCGATGCATATCCGTCGCCGCGAATTTCAGGCTTCCACTGTTCCTCGAACAGGTTGATGTCTCTTTTGTAAATCAGTATCTCATCCCCTGAATAACCGGCCAGTATGAAGTTGACCGTATCCGGTGAGGCGACGTCTAGGTAGCGGCCTTTATCTTCTGATGTGCCGGACATGTAAACGCCTTTCCATTCACCAGTGTCTGAATTGAATCTTAAGAAGAATTCCCTTTCATTGTAGTCTCCGGCTGTTATGTACAGGTTTCCCGCGATCAGGGCTGACGCGTAGCCTCGGTGAGCCGCTTTTTCCGAACTGAGGTCGAATTTCCACATGTAGTCGCCATTTTTATCGTAACGGGCCATGAAAAGGGTGTCACGGCAGCCAGCATCACTGTTGTCGGAATCCGAGTCTGAATCAGAATCGGAATCCGCATCGGAATCGGAATCGGAATCCGAGTCTGCATCCGAGGCCGCATCCATCTTCGCGTCAGAGGCGTCTTTACCAGCATCAGCCGAGCTTTTCTCACCGCCGCTACTGCAGCAGCAGAACACAGAAGCGGCAGACAGGATAAGTAAGACAGGAGTTGTTCTCATAATTTAGCCTCTCGCACTTTGCGCAGTTTTACCGGGGCCTGCGCGCGCTTTGAGCGCATTTTCATGTTAAGCATCTCCACGAACACGCTGAATGCCATAGCGAAATAGATGTAGCCCTTTGGAATATGCATATCAAAGCCGTCTCCGATCAGGCATACGCCCACGAGAAGAAGGAAACTGAGTGCAAGAATTTTGATCGTAGGATGATTTTCAACGAACCTGCTGATTTTTCCCGCAAGCAGGACCATCACGATCACGGCAATAACGATTGCCGCGATCATCACTCCCAGCTGTTTTGCAAGCCCGATTGCAGTTATTACCGAATCAATCGAAAATACAACGTCCAGCAACATTATCTGTGTGACAACTCCGGCAAAGGTGGCAGCTTTTTTTACGCCGGCTTTTTCGTGATGCTCCTCACCTTCAAGGTTACCGTGGATTTCCAGTGTGGCCTTTCCAAGTAGAAACAGTCCTCCAATAATGAGGATTATGTCTCTTCCCGATATTTCATTCGCGAAAACCGAGAACCATGGCTTTGTAAGCATCATGATGAATGAAATGAAGAACAGGAAAATGATCCTTGTGACCATGGCGAGCAGAAGGCCCGTTGTGCGCGCCTTTGCCTGCTGTCTGACTGGCAGTCTGCCTGCCATTATGGCGATGAAAATGATATTGTCTATTCCAAGGACAATCTCGAGAGCGCTTAAGGTAAATAGCGCAATCCAGATCTGGGGGTCAGCCAGGAAGCTCATTTACAAAGAAGTTTCACTTGAGGATGTACAGGAGTATTACAGACCAGGCGGTATGTCTGCTTTTCGATCCAACGTGGCTGCAGCCGCAGTCTCCTCCACCGTCATCTTCCGAAGCGCCTGCGTCACTGCCTGCGTCAGCCGCTTTCACGCCGCTGTCGCCGTCCGAATCCGTGTCCGAGTCCGAGTCTGAATCCGTGTCTGTGTCTGAATCCGTGTCCGAATCCGTGTCCGCGTCTGTGTCAGTGTCGGTGTCCGAATCAGTGTCAGTGTCCGTGTCCGCATCCGGACCGCTGTCGTCGCCGGAGTCTGCTCCAGCATCAACAGGCGGAGCTTCCGCGTTCAGCTCGAACGCTCCGATGTCGCAGCCATTGTCCCCGGGCCTCGCCCATTTGCGCTGGTCAACAGCCACGTCGCACTGGCCGGCATCAAGAGGTATATGATCGATCGCAGGGCTTCCGGCTAAAAGAGCGTGCGTCATTGAGAAACCGCCGTTGTCCGCAAGCGGGCCCAGCAGGGGGTCCTCGTTGAGAAGGTCGTTGGCCGCCTTTGATGTAATCGTGCAGTCTGTCGTATCTCCAATCAGATTGTTGTCCAGTGAATCGATTGTTCCACTGCCGGCTGCGTAGCAGTCCGGGCCCAATCCAGCATCAGCCAGGTTGTATGCAATAATAGAATTTTTAATTGTCATGCTGTTGTTTTGGTTATGGATTCCTCCACCGTATCCATCACTGTCGGTGACCTTGTTTCCGGTTATGGTGCAGTGATCTATGTTGACTTCGTTTGCCCAGGCGTGGACAGCGCCGCCTTTTTTTGCAGCCGAGTTTCCGGACAATGTTGAGTTGGTGATATTGACAGTCCCGTTATCGGTATAAACAGCCCCGCCGTAATAGCCGCAGGTATTGCCGGTAAACAGGCACCTGTCGATATTCGTAATGCCCTGTACTGATGCGACTCCTCCTCCTGCGTGATTAAGAGTGTTATCGGTGAAAACAGAGTCGCTTATATTCAGCATGCCGGGATTGTTTTCATAGATGCCTCCGCCGTAGCCGGCATTGTTGTTGTGAAAAGTGCATCTAGTAACATACATGCCCGCGCTCTGGCCCGCTCTGTAAATGGCTGCTCCGTTGGTGTTGAAATCGTCTGCAACGTTGTCCTCGAACACAGAGTTGGAGATTGTTACGCCCGCGTCTTCAGCTGAATAAATATACAGTGCACCTGCATTGTTCGTGCTTTCGTTGCCTGTAAAGGTCGTGCCCGTAATCTTGATCCCTCCGTTTCCTTCGTAGTAGACACCGCCTCCGTAGCCGACAGTCTTGTTGTTGGAGATATTCATGTCCTCGAGTTCAAGCCTGCCTGAGCATGCCGATCTTATTGCCCCGCCCTGGTCGGATGCGTCTCCACCCGTGATGTTGAACCCTGAGAATTTTACTTTATATATACCAACTATGTTGAAAAGGCGGAAATCGCCCGAAGGCTGAACCGTGGCTCCTCCCACGTTCTCTCCGATAATCTCCAGATCGGTTACAATCTCCAGATCACCATATTCGGCATAGGGCTGCTTGAGCGATCTTGTCAGGTTGTAGGTGCCGTCCGGAAGAATTATGCGGTACACACCCGCATCGCCCTCAATGGTGCATCCTCCCTGCTCCGTGCCGTTGTTCGCGGACTCTACCGCTTCTCTGAGCGAGCATTCCGCATTCGGGCTGGAAATGTCCCATTCATCGGTCGGTGTGCTGACGGTAATAATTTTCTGTGCAAATGCGCCGAAACCGGCGAGAATAAAGACCGACGCAAGCAGCATTGATATTAATGCAGGGACTCTGGTTTTGTTTATTCGTTTTATCATTTAATCAACCTCCATGACTTTATGGGACTTTCTTCTATATATATCCTAATCGAAATAAAATCCACCCGGGATATGATGGTAAATCAGGTTTTTTTAAGGTCTATAAGCCGCAGGGTCTCCAGTATGTAAACGACTCTAGGCATGCTGTCCACGTCGAGCTGTCGGCGGATCCTTGCGAGCCTTTTCCACAGGGCGTTATGGGTTATACCCAGCTCCTGCGCGAGATCCTTTTCCCTGGGGTATTCAAGTTCGGAATAAAGCGACAGCATCTGTTTCAGGCTGGGGGTGAGGCCCATGGAGCTGAGATAGCCGCTGTCTTCAATTGCATCATGCTCTGTTTTGTCAATTACGCGCCTTATCAGTCGTATGAGAATTTCTACTATCTCCCTGGTAAGGCTGCTGTAGTCCGCTTTTACTATGTAATCGTTCGCACCTGCGAGTATTGCATTACGAAGGGTTTTTGTAGTTTTGTCGCCCGTCAGCATGAACACGGGACCTTTAAATCCCTGCTTCCGTATTTTCTTCATACATTCGATACCGTCCATACCTTCACCAAGATTGAAGTCCATCAGAATGATATCCGGAGTATTGATTTCAACAGATACCAGCGCATCATTTCCATTCATCGCCGTACAGACAGTAAAAATCTTTTCGCCTGTAAGGCAGCTTTCCATTACTTTGAGGAACAATGGATCATCATCAACAAGAAGCAGTTGAGCCTTTTTCTTCTCAGTCACCAGCGGAAAAATCCCCCTTTCGATAGAAAGGCAGTTCTCAATTTGGTCAGTATCACGCTGTTTTTGTCAATGGGAGTTATCTGACATGAGCGTGGCCACGCACCTTTCATTTCTGCACTGTTTCCTGACACAGGATATGTCTGGTGCATGTATGGCAAGGAAGATTGTTTTAGCAAGTAGTGCCGAAATCGGCTAGGTATTACTTCCCTGGATCTGCTGCCTTCTGATAATGGAAAGGAATTTTCCTCTTTGTGTAACGACCGGATTCTGTCTGGTGATCCTGATTGTACCGGACTCCCTGAAAAGTCCTGCCATCAGTCTGTGCGCCCTGTTCCTGTTGCCGATTGTTTCGAGCACGAATTCAATGACCGCGTCCTCTTCAGGGATTTCAAGGCCGGGAGCTATGCGCAGGGTAAGCGATGTCAGAGAAGTATCCTTTTCCTCCTCGACCCACTGGTAGTCCATGCAGCCGCCGCCGAAGCGGGCGGGGAGTAGTTCTTCCGCCAGCAGTGTCAGATCATGCGTATCAAGGCGCATTCCCTCGCATGAAAGATGATTCAGACCCTGTACGTCCCTGAGGTGAGTATCGAGTCCGAGAGCGCCTGCGGCACAGCTGCAGCCGGTTGTGCAAATCATGCCTGCATCTCCGAGCTGCACGTTGATCAGCACCCTTGGAGCGTATTCCATAATAGAAGTAAAATAGTAAGGGCTTATCGAAGCACTGCCTGCCTCCTGAATGACTGCGACTGTGTCAGAAGCCAGGTGGTAATCACCCGTAACAGGGCTTTGGGGACATGCTATTCCAATGGTGCCTATTTCCGTGGCCATGTAGCGTGCATATGGCACGGCTCCGGACGCCGTAATTTCTCTGTTTTTCGCCGGTGTCATGGTTTCGCTGCCCACAATAAATAGAGTTCCGTTCAGGTCGATTTCCCTTGATACTGCGAGCCGGCTGATTCTCACGGCCTGGCTGACGTATGTATTCAGAGCACAACGGCCGTGTCTTTCCAGGTTTTCCAGAATCCAGTCCAGGATTATGCCGGCGTTATCAATAGGCACGGGTTCCGGATGGGGCAGGGGAGAGTCGGTAAGAAGACTCATCAGTATTATTGCCTGATTGGCAATCCGGCTCTCAATGCCGGGCTTGACATTCCTGTCCGAAAGAAGCTGGAACCACCTGTCAGGCCGCCTGCCTATTTTTGCTGAACGCAGGATGTTGTTTACACCCGTGCTTGCCGGAAGCTTCGGATACCAGATGGCAAGCGGAATACTGTACATATCGAGCATGTTGAAAAAGAGATGATCATATACGGCCCGGGCTTCCATGTAATCCAAGTCAAGGTGCGTTCTTGATGGCTGCTGCGTGCTTCCGCCTGTTGTGACTTCATAACCTGCACCAAGATAAGGGTTGTCGAGATCAGAGTCAGAAATGGCAAGCCGGCTGCTATTACGTTCCACCGGTGTTTTTCCCTTGTATTCCTCGAAGGACAGGTAAACACCACTGTCTTTCAGCATCCCCAGGGTTTTTTCAAGGCCGTGAATTTTTATTTCCGAAACAAGATCGCCGAGAGAGCATCCGGCCTGCGTAAACAACCAGAGCCAGGGGCTGGAGGGATAGTTGAATACTGATTTTTCAACGAGATCGATAAAGCTCTGATCACGTGTTTCAAGACGTTGTTCAATAATTGAAACTGCCTGGGCATATGAAAGCGGCTGGTTGAGATAACGCCTCAGTCCTGTGAGAAATCTGAGATACGCGGATATCCTGTGCCTGAGCATTCTGGGAATTCGCTAATCCAGGCCGGGGTCGGGTTCTGAGAGAACCGTATTGTCGATAAGCCTGGCATTGCCCACGTGCAGTGCTGCAGCGGCGAGGGCTTTTCCGGGAACAGTCTGTTCAGGATCAAGCTGGTACAGCTCTTCCGCATGAAAAAGAGCCGCATAGTCCACTGAGTCCGCCGCACTGGCGATCATCTCACTGAATTTCCTGTTAAGATCCGCAATGTCTCTGACACCGGAATTCCATTCCTTTCGTAAAGTTTTCAGAGCGGCCGGAATCACCGATGCCCTGGCCCGCTCGTCTTCCGAAAGGTACCTGTTACGCGAAGACATTGCCAGTCCGTCCGCCTCGCGCACGGTGTGAACACCAATGACTTTTACGTGAAAAAACAGGTCACGGACCATCCTCTGAATCACCTTGAGCTGCTGGTAATCCTTGCGACCGAATACCGCGGTGCACGGTCCGGCAAGGTTCAAGAGCTTGGAGACTATTGTTGTTACACCCTCAAAATGCGAAGGTCTGTGCTCACCGCAGAGACCGGATGTGATTTTATTTACATGAACCGCTGTCTGATCACCTTCCTTGTATATCATTTTAACTTCAGGAGAAAAGACCGCGTCAACTCCACGTTTTTCGAGCTTCCGCATGTCTGTCTCGAGATCCCTGGGATATTTTTCAAAATCTTCACCGGGGCCGAACTGTGATGGGTTTACGAACACGGAAGCCGTAACGAAAGCGGCATGCTTCGATGCCTCGTCAACAAGCGCAAGATGACCCTCGTGCAGGGCGCCCATTGTCGGAACAAGAGCTACGCTTCTGCCATTGAGGCGCTCACGTTCACAGCGTTTCTGATACTCGAGAGGATCCCTGATCAGCTCCATTATCTATCCGGATGTCCTGGCACCACCGTAGAGGGCTCTGAGCCCGCCTCTGCCGGCGGTTTTTGATTTGACCGTGTGTTCCTCGGCCGGGAACACGCCGTTGTGAACCTCGTCAATATAGGTTGTTACAGCTTCAGTGCCTTTTTTGCCGAATTCTTCGTATACCTTTAAAAACTTCGGTCTGAAATCATCGTAAAAACCCAGCATGTCATAACAGACAAGCACCTGTCCGTCGCAGTGCACGCCGGCACCGATTCCAATAGTGGGTACTGCAACCTCGTCCGTGATCCTCTGTGCAAGGTCTCCCGGGATGCTTTCCAGAACAATACAGAATGCACCGGCTTCGGCTACCGCAATGGCATCATCAATTATACGTTCCTGATCCACCCTTTTTTTCCCCTGCACCCGGAAGCCTCCGATCGAGTGCACTGATTGCGGGGTAAGTCCCACGTGCCCGACCACGGGAATCCCGGAGCTCACGAGCCTGCTGATCGTCTCCGTGATTTCTCTTCCGCCTTCGAGCTTGACCGCATGTGCCGAGCCTTCCTTTAATACCCGCCCGCACGAAACAAGCGCCTGCTCCACTGACGCCTGATAAGTCATGAATGGCATGTCTCCAATTACGAGTGCGCGCTTCGCTCCACGTGATACGCATGCGCAGTGATATATCATGTGTTCCAGCGTTACGGGCAGTGTGTTCGAATGTCCCTGAACAACCATGCCCAGGGAATCGCCAACCAGTATCATGTCGACGCCGGCCTGATCCACGAGCCTTGCCATGGTGTAGTCATAGGCCGTAATCATAACGGATTTTTTTCCCTTTTTCTTCCTGCACCTGATTCGGGGCACTGTAATACGATCGGTATTCTTCATTTTCCTCAACCTCACAGGCCCGGATTGATCACGCAAATAATTCGCCGGCAGTTACCCGCCATTTTAATACGACTTGTTGACGGAATCGTCTGATTTCCGCCGTCCCGGTCTTCTGATACAACGTTACGTTATTCGATCCAGGCGGCCTTTATCCAGATTGTCTGACTTGTCTCAATCCTTCCTGCAGTGGCGGCCTGAAGGTCCACCCTGCGCTATTGAGCTATACTTAACGGTAAATGTTCATTATTGCAAGTCGCGATCCCTGCAGCAGCGGAAGCCTTTTGCATTTACTCTGTATCCCTCGTTACCGCTGTGATTGCAGCGGTGAAGATCATACGAATGTATGCAGTTATACGCACCTCCCTTGAAGATGGCCGTACCGTTGTCGTCCGTAATTTCCCAGACATTACCGTTCATGTCGTATATCTGTATGTCGTTATGACATTCCTTCATGTAACCGGTGGGAAGGGGTCCGTAATCCGAGTAATCAAGATCGCAGGGCCCGAATCCGAACGAGTCTTCGTGCGTGAAGCACTTGTCAAAGGGGCAGTTCGGTGATTCGGCACAGGGTCCGTAATCGCAGTTACAGAAATGATCGATCCCGAGGCATTTCTCCCATTCAAACTCGTCGCCGTATCCGTAAACAGTGCCTGCCTTTCCACCACAGGCATTATTCCACTCCTCAATCGTGCACACTCGCTTGCCCGCGCTTTCACATCGGGATTTTACCACATCGAGTGTAAGCTCTGATGTTGTGAACCACGGCATCCGGCCGGGCTCTGAAACGGGCACGTCTCCCGGACCCTTGCTGGCCTCGAAGCGGTCTATGCAGAAGTCATGCACCCCCGCCATGTCTTCCGGACAGCCCACTGATGCATCCCAGTTCCATGAGGCGTCTATGTCGGCGTCCGCGTCTGCATCGATGTCCGAGTCTGCGTCCGCGTCGGTTCCGGCGTCTTCTTCAAGGCAGCTTCCATCTGAACCTGCGTCGAAAGGGTTCTCATCGTCGTCAACAACAGGCGAAAGACAGCATCTGAAACCCAGGGCGCTCGGCGTCCAGCCCGGGATATAATCACATCGATGAAGCCTTGCCGAGTCGATGCAGTTGAAAGCTCCGCCCCGTACTGTAGTGGCGTCACCGCCAAGCGTATGCTCCCAGAGATTTCCGTTTATGTCGAATATGCCGTATTCGTTCGTGCATTCAGGAAAACTGCCCGTGGGCATGAGATGATGAAGTCCTTTTCCGTATGTATCTATTCCGTTGCAGATCACGGGGTCGTAGTCTTCTCCGTAAGCATAGGTAGTGTTGTCCGGACCTCTGCATGCAAACTCCCATTCCTGTGCTGTGCACAGTCTTTTACCTGCAAGCTCGCATGCATCGGCAGCGGTTTTATTGTCCGGTACCATCCATGGAAGAACCTCCCTTCTGCTGGTGGCATAAGTGCCGCCGCTTCCGACATCGTCGGCGGTTGCGCTGTCTCTTGAAGCCTCGTATATATCTATGCAGTACGTATTGTTTATAGGAACCATGTCAGAAGGACATTCGATCGGTTTGTCGGATTCATCCGGAACACACCTGTGATCAGTGCATATGAACCCTGCGGAACAGTCCGAATCTTCCATGCACTCGTACAGGCATTTTCCCTGGCTCGAGCAAATCTCATCAGGAGCACAGTCCTTTGATTCGTAACATTCCTTCTGTGCCACCAGGCATCCGGGAACGTACAGAATAAGTATTGATATATATGAAAATGAAAAAATGCGTTTCATGACTACGATTTTATATCCAAAGTCAAATAAGGCAAGTGAACATTCTTGATGTAATTTTTTAGTCTCATCAATATATGAAAAGATTCCGGTTTGTTGTCCGCTCCATGACTAATATGTCATATGACCGGGCTGTCATGGTTTCTTTATGGATTCCATATCCAGCGGCGGCTTGCCTCTACAGATATTTCAGCTGATTCTGCTTTGATAACAAATCGTTAAACACGCAAGCATTTTGTCGGACCCCGAGTTGGCATCCTATTTGAAGGATACGGGGGTAAGTACATTTTGAGCGCTGGAAAGGTTGAAAGCCATGACGATTGAAACAATCGAAAAAATCAACGGAAAAAGAAACGGCAGGGTTATCTCGCTGTTTCCGGAGAAAAAGAGGCGCATTCGCAGGAGCCCTTCGTCTTCGGAGTTTAAAAAGCTTGTAGACAGGGCGCTTCATTTTCTGGGTCTTACGGAAAGAGCTCTCGTTCACAGGGTTATTGCTGAGAAAACCGGTTTCAGCACGCGAACAATCACAAGGTATGAAGACGGAGAACTTCTTTCAATCCCGGAAACGGTCCTGGAAGCTGCGGAGGATCTCGTCAGACAGGCAAAGGACAGAGAGCTTATCGTATTTCACAGGGGAAGGAATTTCCGTCCCGTTGTCCAGCGTTATCACATGGTGGCACTGGTGGATTATGCGGTTGCTTCCGGTGTGTTCAGGGATCGCTTCGAGCTTTTCTCGGCAGTCGAGGAGGAGACCGGATTTTCCAAGGGCAGAATGGCAAGGCTTTACAGGAGCGACGAAGTACAACTTGTGGACGAGGAAGTCTACGAAGCGGTAAGGAAGCTGTCCTTCTGCCAGGAATATGACCCATGCCGTGAGTATGATGTAGGTGAAAGACTGCGTCACAGTGTGTTCGGTACCGGGACTGTGGAGGGAAAGCTTCAGCTGAACAGGATAGCGGTCCGGTTTGCGGAATTCGGATTGAAGATTTTAAGGGAAAACCTTTACGAGGTGCATGGAGAGCCAAGGGTTGCGAGTTCACTGTATCCCTGGTGAGGTATTATATTTATTTTACATAAATGAGCATGGTCTGGAATCATGACGGAACGCGGGTTTTTCTCTCTTCCCGCGTTTCGCATCTTTAAAAAGGTGTCTGGCACCATAAAAATACAATGATTACCGCGGGTAAGGTTCGCCCCTGATTATTGTCCAGGCCCGGTACATCTGCTCGGCCAGGACAAGGCGGGCCATCTGATGTGGAAAAGTCAGGGACGACAGTGCAAGTTTCGTGTCCGCCCTGTTAATAACGGTGTCCGGCACACCTTCGGCGCCGCCGATTACAAAATTGATTCCCTTTACACCCTGAACAGACCATTTTTCCAGTTTCGAGGCCATCTCAGCACTTGTCATGCTCAGGCCCTTTTCATCAAGCACAACGAGAATCTCACCGGGACGGATTTTTTCCAGCACACGGGCGCTGACAGCATTTTCATCACCCTGTTTTATTTCAACATGTTCAAACCTGCAGTATCTGGAAATGCGGCCTGCGTAGTCCTCGAAACACGATTTCAGGTTCAGGTCCTTTAGCTTACCGACGGCTATTATTCTCCAGATCATGAGTTTGCTGTAGTTAGTCTAACGGCAGAATTCAGAATTATCTCATTCTTCCGGCTCAGGCGGGATGCTGAGGCGTTCCGCGTCCATCCACAGTGAATCAAGGTCATAATACTCGCGTGCATCTTCATGAAATACGTGTATTACCACGTCACCATAATCCATGAGGACCCAGCTTCCCGATTGCATACCCTCGGTGCCCAGCGCCCTGACCTTCTTTTTCTTCAAACAAATTTCTATCTCGTCGGCAATGGCCCTGACCTGTCTTTCTACACTGGCTGAGCACAGAACCAGGTATTGCGCGTAATCCACCTTGGTGGAAACATCGATAATCTCGATATCGATTGCTTTTTTGGAGAGCGCTGCCTCGGCAGCCGTGATTGCAGTTTTCTGTGCGTCCAATACTTTTTATGCTCCTTCCTGCTGAAGAGGGTCTGCTGCACAATCGGCCTAAAAACCGTACCTTATCATTGCGCCAAAGAAAACGATAATGGGAAGATCCTCCTGATCCGTGTCATATCCCATCATGTCATCTGGTTCATCACATTCGTCGATACCTTTGTCGATATCAATACACATTTCCGCCCAGTAGGGCATCCCTACATAAAGGGCCGGGCCGATCGCAAGGTTATTCATGCTGGAAAAGGGATAGAAATCCGCTCCGAACCTGAGCTGGAAATCCACGCCATGAAGTCCCAGGTAAAAGTCTTCTGCCATCAGCCCCATGACGTCGCTTTCACCCCAGACGCCCCAGAATGCATAGCCAAAGCCCAGACCGATGTAAGGAGCCACCCATGCAGTTACCGGAAGGTGAAACTCCGCGCCCGTGGTCAGCTGCAGTGCCATTACGTCGTCGTCATCCACGAAAAACGCGTCTGCATCCGCCGGAATATGCCCTATATGAAGGTCGAAGAAAATAACCACGTTTGGAATTACGCGCCAGTAGAATTCGAGAACGGTTCCGATCGAGGCGGTGGTATCCCAGTCATCGCACCATTCTCTGGTACAGCCGTTTATGCCAAGTGCCGCTCCAAAACCAGGACCTGTCCTGTCCTGCCACGTCATGCCTCCCGTGACGTCAAAGGCAGCAGAGTTTTCCGGAACCGTGATTACTGCCAGGGAAAAAATGATCGCTGTCACAAATTTTTTTATTGTCATTAGAACGCCTCTTAGTGCCTTTTGTGTTTCATACATTATATCTGAATCATCAATTAATTACAGTATAATAGGTATAATAGCATGGTAAATTAAAAGCGTGTTCGTACCCCTGGATACGACTTGCTGTACTGTTGACATGACATCGGGCCGTGGCTAGCCTTTTTTGAGTTTACAGAAAGGGACAAAACATGACGGGAAAACCAAGCCAGAAGGAAGAAGAGTACATTTTTAAACAGGAGATGAAAAAGCTCCAGAAGGCTGCACAGGAAGAGGCAGAAAAGCAGGCTGAAAAGGAAAAAGAACAACTGAAAGAACTTCACTGGATGCGGTGCCCTAAGTGCGGAATGGAGCTGAAGGAAATCAGCTTCAGGAATGTAAATGTCGACAAGTGTTTTTCCTGCGGCGGTGTATGGCTCGACGACGGTGAACTTGAGCAGCTTGCCGGCAAAGAATCAGAAGGCTTCATGAGCTGCCTTTTCAACGTTTTTAAAAGTGAGTAACTCCTCTCCTTATAAATACTTCAGGCGGCGTTCCTTCCGGATATTATGCTTAACGTAATCCTGTATGTTATCATCAGTTCATGTTGATAACTTTCATTCTGTCAGCATTATTGCTTCCGGCCTGCTCGGATCACGAGCGTGTTCACGGAAACGAGGATTTCCAGCGCCCGGACAGCAGCATATCAGCAGGATCGGACTCGGATTCGGATACTGACTCGGACACGGACACTGATTCATATGATCCGGAAGTGATTGATGCCGTAATCTCCCACGCTGCTCCGGAGCCTGCGGGCTGCGTCAGGCTGGATGAAGAGTACGGTAAATACCCCGAGCTTTTTGCCTGGTCGGGAACATGGTTCGCATTTTACGCAGAGGGAGAATATTCCACTGAAAGCACGCTTGAACTCAGAAGGTCGGATATGGATCCGGTGGATTTTTCAGAGCCTGTAACGCTTCTTTATGGCGCCCGTCACGTGGACATGATCCGCGATGAAGACGTTTTCCTGGTAGCAGCGGCGAGAATGTACTACGTGGTTTTGCTTGAATCCACGGACGGATCGGAATGGATTGAACACGAGGACTATGTTGCCCCTGACGAGCCGACGTACAGCTGCGAAGGCTTTCCTCCTGTAAAATTCTCAAAGTCGGAAGCTCGCAGTCGTTACATTGCAATGGGCCATGATTTTAACAATGGCGTTTTCGGCTGCACTGATGAGCTTTATGTGGCCCGCAGATCAGGCGATACATGGGATGTCCCTGAGCATATCGGAGACGGTGACGCTGTTTTCGCTTTCGAAAGAACAGAACGCGTAATGATACTTTCCACTTTCGGAGTATGGTTCAGCACTGACAGCGGCGGGACTTTCAAGGAGGCGAGTGGCGGGGATACCACGGCGGCTCAGATATACGGAACAGGAGGAACACGCACGGGAGACATGATCATAATCGTTCAGTCATACAATTACGCGGACACGAACCACATTGCAGCCATTGTGAGCAGTGACGATGGAGCCACCTGGCCTGTCCGCATAATCCTTAAAAAGAGTAAGAATAATAATTTTACCCCGAAGATCGTCTCCTACGACGATACCCTGGCGGTCGCCTTTGTCCTGAACGACGCTGTTCATGTGATGACGAGCCCTGACAGAGGAGAGTCATGGAGCGAAAGCGGTGTTTTCAATGACGTGGAGGAGACAGGGACCGTATCGCGGTTTTCCCTGGCGGTCAGTGGAGACAGAATCGGAATTCTTCTCGAATCGGAAGGCATATTTTTCTGTAACGGCCGGTCTTCCCTCTGACTACGGGCACGTCAATCTGATGGAAATCCAACGGGAATAAGGTAGAGAGGTTCGTGATCCTTTTCGAGTCCAAGTACTTTTTTCACATCCTCATCGTTGAAAGCGCCAACGGGAACCGCTCCAAGATCAAGCGTAACAGCCTGAAGCAGAATGTTCTGGGCCACGTGACCGGCTTCGAGCCGTACATAGCGCTGCGCGCGTCCGCCGTATTTTTCCTCTGTTCGGGCGTATACGCCCGTGATGACGAATACTACCGGCGCGGACGCAATAAAATCCTGAGCCGTGGGCTTGAGCCTGCCCGCAATGTCACCTTTACTGACTGTGGCGGCTTCATGATTGTCCGGAAGATAGTGATAAAGCAATTCATGCGTGGCCGCGTAGATTTCAATCGGGTATTTTGCCCCTGCAGACGGTGCGGTTTTTCTGTTGCCGCTGTGTGTAATTCCCTGGGCCGCCCAGAATAGCTGTGAGATCTGATCCATCGTGAGTGACTGTCCGTTCCATGATCGAACCGACTTTCTCAGTTTCAGGGCCGTTTCCAGCGGCATGCCGCCTGTTGTATCGGGATCCGGAAGTTTAATAACTTCGACGTCATCGTCGTTCTGTTTTGTTCCGTCATTTTTGTCATTCCCGGTATTGCCGGAATCTCCGGACGATGAAGAACCCGAATAACTGCATTTACATCCGGACAGGGCAACAGCCGAGAAAAGCAGTACGAGGACCGTTTTTTTCATGCCTTCTCTCCTGTTTTTTATTACCTAATATTATTAAGTATTGATTGTATTTATTTCTCGTAACTGAAAACATGATATGATATCTGCAGCAGATAATGAAGAAGAGATCAACATCATCCGGCATTAAAAAGAGAAGGGACGGATGGCTGCGTCTGCTCGGACCGGCCATACTTCTGTCGCTTCTTCTTCATCATGCGGTGCTTACTTCCGTTCCCGTGCCCGAGCTCGAGACCCGGGACGTTCATGAAGTTGAGATTGCATACTATGATCATGAAAACGAGGAAGAGAAAGAGACACTAGGGCGTGATAAAATCAGGGAAAAGCGGCTCCCTGAGGAAGAGAAAAAACTCAGGCAGAAGGAGGAGAAAAAGCCGGATCTCGATGAGAAGAAAAAGAAAGAGCTTAAAAAGAACTTTGAAATCGAGGATATACGCAACAGGACCTTTGTGGATCAGCAGCAGAAAGAAGACGGGGAAAAACCTGAGAACGCAAAATACCTGGCCCCGCATGACATGAAGGTCGAAAAAGAAACGCGCGCGCTCGAAACTACTCTGATAGAGGAAGCACAGGATCAGGCCGATATGGGTGAGGAGGGCAGGGACGACAGGACGGATAAATCAGAACAGGAAGCGCAGGAGGAGAAGAAGGAGATTGCATTTAACAAAGCCCGCCGGAAATGGAAGAAGGTGATTCCTCAGACCGGTGACGTGATTGACACAGAGCCTGACGGCGAGCTGATTCCTTTTCCTGATAAAATTACCGGACCAGCAGGAAAGGACGGCAAGACGCGCGAACTGAATCTGAAAATGTCCCAGCGGCTTTTTGAAAACCTTTATTCAACCCGGATGGCACAGCAGGCCCGGGAGAGAAAGGAAAAACGCCGCAGGATGCTTGCACGCGGCAAAATGGGCCCAAAGCTGGCAAAGATAAAGGCCTCTTTAGAGAATTTCATCCCGGAGGTTCAGATAGGCAACCAGACCGCCCTTAACGCTGCTGCACATCCTTTTGCCAGATACATAACGCGCATTCACAGGAATATTCACAGGTACTGGGGAGACGGTGCGCTTGTAACGTGGTCGAGGAACTATGGTTCGGATCATCCGCTGAACGACTTTACGAAATGGGTCAAACTCGAATTCGAAATCATGGAGAACGGGCATGCGGACGACGTAAAGGTGATTAAGTCTTCCGGGCATACGCTGTTCGATGTCGCGGCGGTCGAGACGATTTACAATGCATCGCCGTTCCCGCCGCCGCCGGAGATACTTCTCTCATACAACCGACGCGTCTACATTCACTGGAGATTCGACCGCAACCACAGACAGTGCGGCGTTTGGAATGCAGAGCCATACATCCTCAAAGGTCCGCCCGACGAACGCATGGAGTAACACTCCGGTGTCAGACACCGAATAAGCGGCAATGACAATCAGCGATTACGGGGGGATGTCCGCCTCATTATCTGGATTGTCCGCCTCCGAAGACTACGGCGGATGAATGATATTGAGCGAAATAAGGGGTAATACAATTCAACCGGGCTCGTCCGGGTCAATTTTCTTTGCTCAGGACAAACCCGTCCATCGACTCATGATTATGAGCCCGTAATTGACCCTGATCTGATGATTCTAAACAGCCCTCAGGCGTGATTTGGCATATATCGTCGTTATCGGGGGCGGGATGCTGCCGGGTGGAAACTCGGTATCTATCAATCCGTCCAGATAGAGGGCGGACGCAGTGCCATATGCCTCCCAGAAGGGTTTCAGTACTTCCTCAATGTATTCGTCCCGTTTTTCTTTCGTGCTCGCATGACACTTCGGAATTGGTGTTTTCCGTAGGCGAGCTGCTGGTATGTAGAAAAACCGGGCCATTGAGATGCTTTTTCAACCATGTTGTCCTTGACCACGTTACAGGCGCAGTATGCGAGTCTCTGAAGCACGGCATCATCGTCGACCACGGGAATAACCTTTGCCCTTGTAGACCAGACACGGCCCTCGCGTTCGTAATAGATATTGAGCTGTTTAGCGAGCTGGCCGTTGAGGTACTGGAGGAAAGGGCTGATATTGTGAACCTGTCCGAGGGTAGCGGAGAACAAGCAGTGGAAATGATTGATGTTTGTGTCGAAAGAGTGAATCTGGACGGGATAAAGCTTTATAGCGCGTCCGAGGACAGCGCCGATGATATTTTCAATTTCGGGGTTGGGATTGAGCATAAACATACGGTTTTCGATACGCAGGGTCATCTCAAAAACAATATTGTTGTCCCATAATCTCGGTTTTTTTGCCATGTAACTTTATCGGACCGAGGCCGGGAAAAGTTGCAGGTTTTATAGAAAAAAGATTAAAAAAATGTGTCTGATAACCAGAGTAGTGCTACTTCAATCCGCACTCATCAGGGAGAACTGCCCGGCCGGTATATTCTGTTCTTTCAACCACGCTTACGTTTATTTCGTATTCATGAATTTCATGTTCAAGAACAACGTGTTGCGCGTATTCACCCAGTGAGTCCCTTTTCCAGTCTTTATAGCTTACTGTGATGGAGGGGTCGGCATTGTTTCCGGAAAAAAAGGTGCGCTTTGATAAGAATCCGGATTCAGATAAATGATCCCTTACAATCATTTCTCCAATCAGGGGATCGTTATAGGAGCACGATGAATCCGGGCCTGTTTTTTTGCATCCCGGGTAAAGCATTCTCTGAATATCATATGCCACCCACAGCGGATTCAGTTTGTCGACCAGTATGGAGACATGGTTTTTTCCGCCGAATCTGCCCGAGGAATCCATGCAGACAGTAAAGAGAAGGGGACCGGCGGGATTCAGAGCATTGAGAACGAAAGCTCCGTCGGGCATTCTGACAAGCGCTCCTTCAAGCACGAAAACCCTGTCCGACCACTTTATACTTACCTGGTGTCTTTCGAGTATCATCCGGCCTTTCTTAGCATTGTCATCCGTGTGAATACGTGTACCCGCGCATGAAACAAGAAAAATGAGTATTAAAACCGCCGGTGCTGATTTCATTCCACCGCTTCTTTCTTCAGGGCCGGTATTACGTAAAGTGCGAAAAAAACCGAGAAAAGAATTCCAGCGGCAACCGTAAGACCGACTTCGAACATGGCCCTGTTTCTGGCCAGGACGAGGATGCCGAAAGACATCAGCGTTGTACAGGCCGACAGCAGCACTCCAGAGCCCGACCGCACAGAGGCTTCATTCCCTGAATCAAGGCCTTTTATGATGAAGATTCCGTAGTCCATGCCCATGCCCATGATAAGCACGAGAGACATTGCAGTTACAATATTGACGGGCATCTGGAAGACGGCATGTACCATCAGAGCCGCTGCACATCCTCCGGCAGGCGGCAGCAGTATGAGAAGGGCTTTGGTCGCACGTCTTGTCGCCACTGCAACCACAAGCAGCATCACCACGAATCCCGTACAGGCCAGGCGCAGCGTTTCTGCGGCAAGTGCATTGATGGATTTTTCTGATGCGGCGCGTGTGCTCAATCGGTAAATCCCGGCAAAAGTCTCGAGCCTGTCCAGTATCCTGGAAGTTTCATGCCGGTCTTCAGCGCTGACGAGTCCAAGGACAAACCATTTTCCGTCACTTTCGATTACCGTCCTTTTAAATAATATTTCGAGCGGCGTGCCATCAAAGTCCTGCGGCAGGGCAGGAGTATTCTCATCGATTCCTGTATGAACCCAGTTTCTGAATTCATTAAAAGCTTCTTCTTTGAATCCAGTATCCTGTGCCACGGAAAGTATCTGTGGCATTAATCGCTCGAGATGCTTTCTGTTGGCGTTTTTCTGTTCCACCTGTTTTCTGCCGGACTCAATCAGCATGGCGACGGACCACAGTGACTGCACATGTTCAGCGTTGGATTTTACATCCGAAACTGCCTGGCTCATCCGCTCAAGCGCTTCGTCGAGAGTTCTGCCCTCTGCAATAAAGGGATCACCCCCCAGCATGCTGAATTTTTCTCTCAACAGATCCTGTGCTTCTTCAAGAACCGGGAAACGGGCGTCCAGCCTTCTTATATCCGGGTCGAGATTCACCGACAGTCCTGCCGCGATTCCTCCGGCTGCAAACAGCACGCACATGACAAGTGCGGGTGCGCGCCTGTTCCGTTCCGGCGACATCAGGCGCCCGGCAGCGGAATCCATGAAAGTGGTTTTCGGATGCGCAGGTGATTGTGACATGGAACCCTTCTGTGTATTCAGAACAGGAAGGAGAGCTAGCGTCATGAATGCGCACACGAAAAGTCCGGACGCGGACAGAATGGCAATCTGACGCATCGCGGGCATCGAGCTCGACGCGATAACTGCAAAGGCTGCAAGCGTGGTCAGCAGAGCGAGAACAACGGGCTTGAGCACCGCGGCGGCCGCTTTTTCAGGATTTTTATATCTGGCCGCATTCAGATAGTGAATGACATAATCGATTGCAACTCCGACAAGGGCCGCACCAAAACCGAGACTCAGCCCATGGATCCTTTCGCCAGAAAGAAATACGGCGCTTAATCCTGCCAGAATGCCGAATCCGATTACGAAAACGCCCGACACGAGAGGTATGAGCCTCCTGAATTGAAGGATAAACAGCAGGCAGACGAGCACAATGCTCAGGGGGAAAATTATGCCCAGGTCCCTCATCAGTACGGCAGCGGAATTTGCTGCAAAAGTGTGAGCTCCAAGTGGGATCACGCTGATTTTATCGAACTGCGGATCCAGTCTCTTTATCGACTCGGATATCTCGCGGATGCTTGCGAGCATTTTCTGCCCGGCCCTGACCTGCATGACTCCGGACACTGGTCTCGTCAGAATCACCGAAGCGGATCCGTCTGCTGCCACGGGTATCCGGCTGTTCTTGATAACGCTGGTGTCCTGTGCCATGGCCGCCCATTTCCGGCCGAGAGCTTCCGTAAGCCCGAGCGGATCCTGCAGCATGTACTTCTGCATTATCATACCGCCCGGGAGCGCCAGCATGGACTTGAGACTGTTTAATCGATCACGAATTTCCTCCTGATC
>Ga0272442_10002912_pt1 | contig 24333 bp, 14 predicted proteins | sample SSMForm2O_FD_200262 | JGI IMG/M metagenome (GOLD analysis project Ga0272442, IMG submission 200262) | Marine sediment archaeal communities from Little Sippewissett salt marsh, Falmouth, MA, United States - SSM-Form-2O | ecosystem: Environmental > Aquatic > Marine > Wetlands > Sediment ...
CGGCCTTCGCCTTCTTTCATTTTCGAAGACCTTAACCGGAGGTTCACATTTCTTCAATCACCCCCGATGGAGCGAGTGGTTGGAGCATTCAACTTGCGAGCCCAATCGCCATTTACTGAGGTCTGTCGAGAAGATGAAGGCCGGGCAACGCTCGAGTAAGGGCTGCACGCTCTCGCACGCGCCCAGCTTCCTCGACGGGGTGGTGGCGATACGTTTCCGCAACACGTTGCACGCCTTCGACGCCGCGACGGGCAAGCGGTTGTGGACGTTGCCGGTGAGCGGCGACCGGGCGGCCGATATCATGGCCTGGCACCGCGAAGGCCACAAGCCGGCCTTTGTCGTACCGGCCGGCGGGCCCAGCGGCGTCTCGCTGGTCGCGATCGACGTGCATGACGGCAAGCAAATCTGGTCGGTGGAGCTTGGCAAGCCGGAACGGGGTGGCGGGGGCGGCATGCTCGCGCGCAGCGGCGACGTGGCCGTCTGGGGCAACGCCGCGGGTCTGGCGGCGGTCCGGATCGGCGCGAATCGGGCGGAACGCCTGTGGTTCCACCCGGACGGGTACAACTACCGCTGCCAGGTTCCGGTCATCTTCCAAGGACATGTTTTCACTTTCCACGAATTGAAGGCAGCGTATGCGCCCAGCGGCAAGGGCGCCAACTGCAACCACCACTGCTGGAATCTCGAGACGGGCGAGGAGGTCGCCTGGTTCAACGGGAAAACAAGCGGCTTCAGGCGCTGGAAAGACCACCACGGGATACTGTCCAACGGCACAATGTTCAGCTTCAGCGGCGCCATCAAGGCCGACCCGAAGGATTTCCGCCCGTTGGCGCCCAAACCGGAAGGCAGTAGCGGCAGGGACAACCCGCTACCGGTGGAGAAGGGGCGGTGGAACCCGATCATGTACATGTGCCCGCTGATCGTGGACGGGCATTTCATTGCGCACTGCTCGAAACACATCGTAAGCTGGGACCTGCGCGCGAAGTAAGACCGCGGCCATTGGCCGCGCAAAGGGGAGCATGACGGATGGCTGACCTGCGAAACGACCGACCGAATGTGATCGTGATCCTGACCGACGATCAGGGGTATTGGGCGATGGGCTGTGCGGGGAACGAGGAGATCCGCACGCCGAACCTGGACCGGCTGGCGCGGACGGGGACACGTTTCGAGAACTTCTTCTGCGCTTCGCCCGTATGTTCCCCGGCGCGCGCGTCGCTGCTGACGGGCCGGATTCCGTCGCAGCACGGTGTACACGACTGGTTGCGAGCCGGCAACCGGGCGGAGGACCGGGACGGGCCCGGCCGGCCGATCGAGTATCTGGCCGGGCAGACCGGGTACAGCGACATCCTGGCGGCGAACGGATACGTCTGCGGCATCAGCGGCAAGTGGCATCTGGGCGACTCCCTGCGTCCCCAGAAGGGCCTCTCGTGGTGGGCCGTCAAGGCGGGCGGAAACTACTACGACGCATCCATCATGCGCAACGGAGAGTTGTACAAAGAACCCCACTACCTCAGCGATGCGATCACGAATAACGCGCTCGCGTTCCTGGAGGCCCGGGCCGGCGGCACCTCGCCCTTCTATCTAAGCGTTCACTACACCGCGCCGCACAGTCCGTGGAGCCGGAAGAACCATCCTTCGGAGCTCTGGGACGACTATCACGCGAACTGTCCCTTCACGTCGACGCCGGTGGTGCCCATGCACCCGTGGCAGGCCCACACGGCGCCGACCGGCACGGACGAAAAGAAGCGCCGGGGCATACTCAGCGGTTACTTTGCCGCGGTGACGGCCATGGACGCCAATGTCGGCCGGATCCTCGACTGGCTGGAGACGCACGACCTGCGCGGGGACACACTGATTTTCTTCACGAGCGACAACGGCATGAACATAGGGCATCACGGGATTTACGGCAAGGGGAACGGCACGTTTCCCATGAACCTGTACGACACCTCCGTCAAAGTGCCGGCCATTATGAGCCGGCCGGGCCATGTGCCGGAGGGAGGTGTCTGCGACAATCTCGTGAGCCACTACGACTTCATGCCGACCGTGCTCGAGTACGTCGGACTCGGCCCGCCGCCGCCGGGACTGCCGGGCCGGAGCTTCGCGCCGGTGTTGCGCGGCGAAGCCGACGCCGGGCGCGAGGACGTCGTGGTGTGTGATGAATACGGTCCGGTTCGTATGGTGCGCACGAGCGACTGGAAGTACGTGCACCGGTATCCCTACGGCCCGCATGAGTTGTACGATCTGGTCAACGATCCGAACGAGCAGCGCAACCTGTACGGAGTCGAAGGGCAGGCGGAGCGAATCGTTGACCTCAAGAGCAGGCTGGAAGCCTGGTTCGTGGAGTACGTGGATCCGGCCCTGGACGGCACGCACGAAGCGGTGACCGGCTTTGGACAGCTCGGCCTCGCGGGCCCGGCGGGACACGGCGCCGGCGCATACGCCACGGATGTCAGCGTGGAGGGTATCGATCCACGGCCGTTGTGGGCATATCCGGACTTCGGGAGCGCGTAGCGGCGTGGGTCGGGTCTATCCTCGCATCGGCAGGCGGACGGTGCGGCGGGTGGCTGCGAAGGACACGCCATGGGGGACAGCCAATGCGTCGACATAGAGAGATAGTCAAGTCAATCGCGGGCATGGCACTCATTGGTTCGGCGGCTCTACACGCGGGACAACCGCCGGGTCCACTGTTACGACTTGCGGAAACAGGAGTGACCGGATGAACGACATCCGCGAGGACGAGACCAAAGAAAGCATGTGGAAACAACGTAGACTGTGCCCGACGGTGGCGTGTGCACTTCTGTCGGTCTCGATCGCATACGGTGCATCATCTGCAGAACCTGACCGGCACGAAGATCTTCAACAACATCTTCAGGCCGCACATATCCGCGGGGGTCCTGAACAGTACGACGGTGTTTCGAACCAATAACATGGCCAATGCCACGCAGGACAATTTCACCGATCCTGCGCGGGGCGACTACACGCTGCGCGCCACATCCGCGGCGATCGATGCCGGGATGGTGTTTCCGCCGTACACGGACGGTTTCACCGGCGCGGCGCCCGATCTGGGCGCATTCGAGCGAGGTGTCGAGCCCTGGAAGGCCGGTTCGTCGATCCCGGAATCGGAATGGGGTCAGGCAGCCGCCTGGTGAACGAAGGACATCGATGATGAGTGCATTATTCGATCGAGAACTTGGACTGCCCGTGCGCGGCCGCAGTGAACGGGTGACGCGGCGCCCGCGCATCGAGCCGGGCGAGACGTTCGTCTGTTTCGATGAGACCGGACCGGGCTGCGTCCTGCATTGGTGGCTGGCCACATTGCGGAAGGGTAACCTGGGCTGGGAGCACGAGCCCGTTCACCATCTCCAATTGCGGCTGTACGAGGACGGCAAGACGGAGCCGGCAATCGATCTGCCGCTCGCCAAGTTCTTCGGCATCCTTTTCGATCACGACATCTACATGATCGGCAGCGCAGCCGTCACCATCCTGCCCACCAACGCCCTGAACTGCTACCTGCCCATTCCGTTCCGGCGGCTGCGGATTGAGCTGACCAACCGCGGCGTTAAGCCTTGCGTGATCTGGTTCATGGCCGACTGGCAGCGGTACGCGGCGGACACTCCGCTGACCGGTCTGCACCTGCGCGTAATCCATCGCGGCGAGTATCCGGCGGAACCCGCGGGCAGCTTCCTGATGGCGGATCTGAACGGTTCCGGTTTCGTGGCCGGAATGTTCAAGGGCGTCCGCGTTCGCGACCGCAGCGACTCGTGGTACCACTCCGGCGGCGACCTCTGGCTGATCGACGGCGAGTCGTCGCCGCGCGCACTGCGCGGCATCGGCGGGGAAGACATCTTCAACATGAGCTACGGCATCTGGGACCGGCAGACGCCGTGGGTGGGCGCGCCGCTGATCAAGAAAACCGCTGACGACAACGCTTTGGGCTCCGGGTACGAGGGCGTGATGTACCGGTTCTTCGGCCCGGATCCCGTGTGGTTCGACCATTCCGCTGTCGTCCGTTTCGGTTCCAAGGCCAACGACATCGAGAGCCTCGTCTACGCTTACGTGGAACCGTCATCGCCGCCGTCGGTGTTGAGCGTCCCCGAGTGGAAGCTGGCCGGCCCGTTCGCGTGCACTTCCCGAGCGGATTTCGAGCGGGACGAGTGGGCGGACGGCTCGCCGTCGACGTGGCCCGAGACGCACGCGGCGGCGTTCGGCCAGTACGTCGTGGACGATCGCCCCGCCGAATTTCCCGTGCCGGTCAGGGCCGCAGGCGAGCACGGCTGGTGCGACCTCGCCCGCCACTTCCGCGGCCGAGCCAAGACCAACGTGGGCACACAGCCCCGCGACGTGAGCGCCTATGCGGCAGGGACCTTGACGATACCCGAAGCCGGCGAATACGTACTGCGCATCGGCTTCGACGATTGGCTGCGTTGCTGGATCGACGGCGAGCTGGTCTGTGACGCGAGCCATGAAAACCGCTTCGATGTAGTGGAGACGGCGCCGCTGCATCTGTCCGCCGGCGGACATGAGATCCGCGTTAAGCTCTCAAATGCGGACAACGCACAGTGGCGCTTGTGGGCATTCTGTTTGACCACGACAGCCAAGTAGCCGGTGGAGACGACCCACCGGCTCGGAAACAAGAAGAAAAGGACAACAGCATGGTACAAGCAATGCATGGAACGACGACCGAATTCGACACCCCTTTCGAGGCTCGGTTCGACTTCGAAACCTACTGCAAACGGCGGCCGGGTCGCCCGCCGCGGGACGCCTTTCCGGTGCCGCCGATCTCGCCGGAAAACGAGACCCTGGTTCGCGAACGGCTCCGGAAACAGGCCGAAACAATCCTGCGCGAGCCCAGCGATGCGCTCCCCCACCCCTACATGGTCCCCTGCAAAGACCTCCACGAACAGATCTGGGACAACGACAACTTCTTCATGGGCCTGAGCGTCGCGCGCGATCATATCGAGCACTACCACGGGTCGCTCCTGAACTGCCTGAACGACATCCGCGAGGACGGCCGGCCGATCCGGGTGCACCCGCGGAACGGGGTTCCCGAAGGCAAGAAGGGCTGCGGGATCCCGCTGCTTGCCCAGTGGTGCGCCGTCGTAAGCCGGTTCCGCCGGGACGTCGAATGGGTGCGCCCCTGGTGGGACACGCTGGTACGGATGACGGCTTATTTTGAGGCACGCGGCCGGGCTCGACGCGGGCTGTTCCGCAGGTTCCCCGGCCTGGCCTGCTTCCCCGACAACGATCCCGTGGTCTACGGCCGGAGCGGCGCGCCCACCGCCGACATCCACATGAACACCTGGCACTACCGTGAATACCAGGCCATGGCACTGCTGGCCGACGCCCTGGGCGATGCCGGGGCCGCGCGGGAGTATGCCGGCAAGACCGAGGAATTGCGGCGGGCTATCAACCGCTACATGTGGGACCCCATCGATGGGATGTATTACGCGCTCGATCTCGGCGACATACCGGAGAACAGCAGCCAGGAGATCACCTGGGAACTGCACTACAAGGTCAAGACTTTCTCGTGCCTCCTACCGCTCTGGGCGGGCATTCCCACGCCGGAGCAGGCCAAGCGGGTCATCGAGGAACACGTGCTCAACCGGGATGAGTTCCTGTCCGAATACGGATTGCGGTCACTGGCGCGCGATGAGCGAATCTACAACAGCGAACCGATGGGCGGCCCGTCGAACTTCCAGGGCGGAATATGGGCCGTCGCGACCTTCCCGGTCGCCTACGGGCTGGCGCGCTACGGCTACCGCGAACAGGCCATCGACCTGGCCGCACGGCTGGTGGCCGTCTACGCCGGTGACCTGTCCGCCAACGGCGTCCTGCACGAATACTACGACGCCGAGACCGGCGCACCGGTCATGAAGCCCGGATTCCTGAGCTGGAACCTGATGGCCATCGACATCCTGGAGAACCTGCGGACGGGCTACGATCCGACGGACCTGCAGGTGTGCGCTAACCGGGGCCGACAGCTTCTCGGAACCGTGTCGGCGTGACGCCGTATCCGGCACGGAAATCGCGGGCCAGGTGCGCGCCGTCGCACCAGCCGAGACGCACCGCGATCGCCTGGATGGTTGCCTGCGGATCATCCCGAAGTGCGGCCTGGGCCAGTTCCAGGCGGACGGCGCGCAGCCAGTCACGCGGTCTCTTTCCGGTGCGGGCCCGGAGCTTGCGTATCAGGGTCTGATGCGAGACGCCCAGCCGCGTCGCGAGGCCGGCCACCTTCCAGCTCGATCGCGGATGGCGACGGACCTCCCGCAGCAGATTCCGTAGCCAGGGATCGGTGATCTTCGCGCGGAAGCACGGCGGCTCGAAGACACCGAACGGCGGTACCGGTTTGGGTGCCGGCTGGTTGCCGCACAACACGACGTGTGTCGCCCGGGCCGCCTCGAACCCGAGTTGGAACCAGGAGCATCGCACACAAATGATCGGCTCCCGCAACAGCTCCGGCACGCCGGCGGAAACCACCATGATGTCCGTGCCCGGCTGTGCTCCGAGATCGGTCAGATCCTCGCACAAGTGAGCGGCTATGTTGGATACGTAGCAGAAGATGGCACTGCCCGGCGGCAGGGAGCGTAACCACCCGTGTAGCTGCGCGACATTCTGGAGTGTGTCGCCGGTGGCTTCCGGGGACTCGAAGCAGGAAAAGCCGTGTCGGCGAAGCCGATCGATAAAGGCATCCTCGCGGCGGCGCCGGTAGGGTTCGGTTCTGCCCCGCCTCTTTCTTCGCTGGCAGGCGAAATGGCGTACACCGCGGCTCAGGAGGTAATCGGCGGCCAGGCGACCGATCGCGTCGTCATCAAACCAGACGGCTGTGCCGTCGGCCGGGCAACGCGCGGGATCACCGCACCAGATGAGCGGAACGCAGGGCCTTCGTCCGCCGGGCGTCGCCGGGCGCACGATGCTGTGTTGACCGGTCACGAGCGCGCTTGGATGCAACTCGCCGAGGCGCCATTTCACCAATGCGCTTGTCCCGAACAGCACACGCCAGTCGAGCTTGTAGCGATCGCGATAGTCCCGGAAGCCTCGCAAGAACTCTTTCTGAACATACTCCGGCCCGGATTTCAGTCTGCAGAGAATGGTGTTGAAACTATTATGACTCATGTTGCTTCCATTATGGGCCCAAAGGCCCTCCTAGCAAGGCAGAAGACCTGTGCAACTCCTTCTCTTCGATGGCCTTGCATTCCGGGGCCGAAGCGCGAGAGGGCCCGGTCACGGGAAAGGGGATGTCGCGATGCAATCTCTCTGCTACGTTGATCACCGGATGTACGTCCGCGACAACAACAACGTCCACTGCTACACACTGACAGGAGAGTGACCGCCCGGCCTGCGCCTGCTGTTCCGGACAGGATAGGCAGGCTGGAAATGATCGGGACGAAAGACCTATGCGGGTGAAGTGTTACTATCTGCGGAAGGAGTGAGCGGGATATGATACCCGGAAGAAGGAACGATACCATGCGAACACCGACCTCCCCCAACCCATCTCGAAACCGTGTGCCGGCATCGCTGCTGGGGCTGCTCTTTCTCGTGCTGACTGCGGTTCCTGCGCCGGCCTCCACCGAGGTCATCTTCGGAACGATCGTCACCGTCGACAGCGAGAACGGGCGATTCACCATCTTCGCCGAGATGTTCAACTATGTCGGCCGCGGCGAAGGCCGGGTCGAGCAGCGGGGATGGGGCGACAGGACACTGTTCATGCTCGACGGGGATGTCTCGACCGCCGCGGAGGCCCTCAAGCCCGGGCGGGCGGTCATGTATCAGAACCACGGCAGCGTGATCCTGGTTTCCGGCAAGTCGCCCGGCATGGACGCGGTGCGCAAGGCCGACGATCCCGCCAATGCCGTGCACCGCATGCACGCCCACAAGGCCGTCCCTCTCCCGCTCAAGGCGCGCAGAGGCGGCGGAGTCGAGGAACATCCGGTTGATGTGGAAATCGTCGTTGACGTGGTAGACGGCCGCGTGGCCGGCGCCGTGGCCATGCCGTCTATCCTCAACCGCCCAAACCAGAATATCGATGCCGGCAGATTGGTCTTTGCCGACGGGAAAGTGACAGGAACGGTCTCGTTTGCCATCGCGCACCCGGCAGTGGTCGCGGAGAAACCCATCGAGGCAACGCTGACCCTGACGGCTGCGCGGGCAGACAAGCAGTCTGATGCCGGCTGCATATCGGCCGTCGGCGGCAAGAAGACGACCGTCGGCGTTACGACCGAGGTCCTGCCCCGTGCGGCCGATCTCGTCCCCGGCAAGGCGTGGATGCGTCTCGGTGTGCCCGGCGTGTACTTCCGCGATCACGTGTTCGCCGTTTTCGATCTCACGGACGGAAAGGCTCAGCCGGGCGGCCATCACTGGTACCACAAGGGCAAGGTCAACGGCAGCATTGACGAGAACAGCGTGGCCCTCGCCGGCGACCGGCTGACCGGCGAGCTGCGTTCCACCCTGACCGCGGGCGGCGGTTCCGGCGGTGAACGCGTTCCACAAGTCTTCAAGATCGACGCCCGGGTGCTTGGGCACCGGTACATCTTCGGGACACTGACTGTGACGATCGGCGACAAGACCCACTCGGGCTTTGTCCGCGGCGGCCTCGTTCCGGCCGATTCGCCAATCACCGGCCTGACAAAAGAGCTGGCGGCGCTCTACGCCGAGCGCTTCCCAAAGAGAAAGAAGAGGAGGGAGTAGCCATGACGCGAACAGCATCACGTCTCTATCCGGTCATGGCGGCTATTGTCGTCATGCTCGTCTGCGCGCCTGCCGGGATGGGCGCGGAGCCGTCCTGGCCCTGCTGGCGCGGCCCGAACCACAACGGCAGCGCCGTCGACTGCGGCGCGGCCATCATCGACGATCTGTCGCAAGCGAAGCTCGTCTGGACCAGCGAGGATGGATTCCCGCCCATGTCGGGGACCTCGTACTACTTCACCAAGGACGACGAGTTCCCGTACTTCGGCGGGTACGGCGACCCGATCGCTGTAGGCGGGAGGGTCTATGTCCAATACTATCGGCCAAGCGGCCCGATCGATCAGGCCGGAGTCGAGAGCTGGCGCACGAAGAACGGTTCCAAGGATCCGTCGAAGATTGCCGACGAAAGGAAACGCAAGAAACTCGAAACGAGGCTCATTTCGTTCGGCCGCTATGTTCCCGAATGCTACCGGCCTGCCGCGGACGACGTGTTGGTCTGCCTCGACGCCGCCACCGGCAAGACCTCGTGGACACGCGTCTTCGATGGTCAGGGCTTCAACTACAACATCAGGACTGACGAGGCCTACAGCGTCCACGGCATCCCCTGCGCCGGCGCAGGCCGGGTCTATCTGCTCGGCTCCGGCGGCGTGGTCCACGCTGTCGAGGCCGCAACGGGCAAGCCGGTCTGGTCGGCCGCGGTAGGACCGGCGGCCGACAACATGGCGCAATGGACGGCGAAGTACCGCCAGACCGGGGTGACCAAGGACCAGAGCGAGATGAAGAAGACCCTGTGCGTGACGCCGGTCTATGCCGGAGGCGTGGTGGCCTGCTCCGACCTGATCGGCGCGGCCAAGAACAGGGGCGGCGGCCCGGCGCGCAGCGGCCCCCACTGCGGCATGGTCGGCTTCGACGCCGCCACCGGCAAGCGGCTGTGGACCGTGCCGGATTGCATAGCAACCTACAACGCGCCGGTGCCCTGGGCGCACAACGGCAAGACGTATTTCATCGCCTGCAACTTCACCAATATCAAATGCGTCGAGGCGAAGAGCGGAACGGTGCTCTGGACGCTCGCCTCCACCGACGACCGCGTGGTGCACAACGGCGGGATGATGCCGGCCATCGACGGTGACCTGTTGCTGGTCGAGGACGTGATCGAGGTCTCCGGCGAGGGAAAGAAACGGCGCGGCGACGGCGGCTACACCTGCTACCGGCTGACTGCCGCGGGACCTGAAGAGCTCTGGCGAATCAGCTTCGGTGCCAACGGCATCGGCGCCAACGACAAGACCGGTATGAGCCCGGTGATCCACCGCGGCCACGCCTACTTCAAGACACAGGGCCGCAGCCACAAGGCGTATTGCATCGACATGCAGACCGGCAAGACGATCGCCGTCATCGACGGCCGCGTCAGCATGCGTTACGGCAACACCGTCGGCATCGAGGACAAGGTCCTCACCCCCAGCGGCCTGATGGGCACCGGCAAGGCGTTCAAGATGCTCAGCGGCGGCGGCCGCGAGACCATCAACTGCACCGCCTACTGCGGTCCCTGTGTTGTCGACGGCCGGCTCTTTACCCGTGATAACCACCGCGTCTACTGCTACGACCTGCGCAAGTGACGATGATCTCGGTCCTGTCCCCTTGAGCGCCCTTGGGCGGTTGATCAGTCCTGACGAAACCGGCGCATTGCATTGCTGGGGGGCAGACCAAACGCCCGTTTGTAGTCGGCGGAGAGGTGCGAGGCGTGGCGATAACCCGCCACGGCAGCGATCTCCTTGAGCGACAGGTCGCTGGATGCTATGAGGTCGTTTGCGACCGACAGCCGCTTCCGGGCACGATACGCAGCGGGGGTAATGCCGAACCTCTTACGGAACAGAAGGCGCATGTGGTCAACGGAGAACCCACAGTCGCGGCTAAGGTCCTTCAAGCTCCGGCGGTTGCAGGTGCGATCGTCCAGTAGACTCTTCATCCGAGCAGCGGGCGAAGCGCCGCTGTCGGGGACGGAGAGCAGGTGGCGGATGACGTTGATGCACCGTAACGCCGCGTCGAGCATAGCAGCGGGCGTAGGCGCGGCGAGGTCGTCGCGCAAGTTCGTGAACTCGCGGCGCCAGAAGGGCACGCCCGCTTCCCTGACGGGCACATAACGCGGCACCGCGACGTCATGGCCCGCGTGCCGACAGAGCACCCGGCCCGGCGCCGGGGCCGTGGTCAGACCGGAGCACGTGAACTGGACAACCCAGGTCTCGCAACGCGAACGGGCGGCGATGCCATGCGCCTCACCGGCCAGGATCAAGACAAGACACGGCGGCGGGGGGGACAGATCGTGGGCCGGCAGAACCAAGCGGGTCAAGCCCCGGACGTGGAACAGAAGCAGGGAGAGATCCGTTCGCTGGACCTTGTATCTACCGGCATCACGAAACACACCAACATGACGCACCTCGACGTCTAGCATTCCATGATCTCCTTCATCCACCTCCGATATCGCTCTTATATAAGCATTGTAGCCAAAATGCAAGAGAACAGGGATAACGGCAACACGCTTTTGTGGTATTCTGTGTCATACTTGAATTGTCGCTGATTCAGGTTTCTGAAGGGAAACAGTGCTGAACCAAACCGGAGATCGACCATGACTTTCCGCACCGCTTTCCGCCTGGCGGTTGTCGCAGTTCTGCCGTATGCGCTTGCCTTGGGCGCCGGCGAGCGTGGAGTCGGCGAGATCAGTTGGCTGATCGGCGACCGGCACGGATACTTCCCCGAAGAGCGACCTCCAACGACCTGGGACGCGGCCACCGGGAAGAACATCCTATGGAAGACGGCGCTGCCGAACTGGTCGAACTCCTCGCCCATCGTCGCGGACGGCCGGGTCTACCTGGTCGCCGAACCGCTCGAATACGCGCCGCTCCTGCTGTGTATCGACGCCGAGACAGGGAAGGAACTCTGGCGGCGCGAGCTGGACCCATTGGGGACCGCGCGCGGCGAAAAGGGAAAACGTCTTCGGGAAGGCTACCGCGCGACCTGGCGCTGGCTTGCCGACCTCCTGACCCTCAAATCGCATCTCGCCGACGCCGGAGAAGACGGCGAGCGGTGGAGTGGCCGGGCGGACCAGCTCGGGGCGAAGGTGGTCACCCGTGGCGGCAAAAGGAATATCGAGATTCGAGCAGACGCCTCCCAACTCCGCCTGCTGCGGTCGCTCAAGAAGGAGGGGCTCGTGCTGCCCAATTGGACCCTCGACCCGAGCAAGAAGCGTACTCTTCCCGGTTCGACCTGGGTCGGCATGGCCTACGGCACGCCCGCGAGCGATGGCCGCCGGGTGTGGACCTGGACGACCTACAACCATTACGCCTGTCACGACCGCGACGGCACATTACTCTGGCAACGCCGCTTCCCCTGCACGATCGAGCCCGATGATCTGGGAGCGGAGGCGCGCCGCCACGTCGCGGAGATCCCGCGCTGGAGGGTGAAACAATACCCAGGCACGGGCCATACCAGCACCTCGCCGATTCTGGTCGACGGCGTGTTGGTCTGCAATGCCGGTTGCATGATGCGCGCCCTGGATGCGGCCACCGGCGAGCTGCGGTGGGAGTGGCCCACGCGCTATGGGCTCAGGCAGGGATCGGGCATCCCGTCGGTCCTGCGCGTGGGCGGAGAGGCCTATGTCATCAGCATCGGCGACGCCGTGGAAGCGGAGGCCGGATCGAGTCAGCCCCATCCGGATGGTCCCGGCAACGAGGTGTTCCGGTTGCGCGACGGCAGGATGATGGGTATGCTGCCTGGTGCGGCAACCCGGAAGCGGTCGCTGATGGGCGCGGTTGTCCACGGCGATATCGTCATCAACAGGGGCCGCACGGTTCCGGGAAAGAAGAAAGCACCTGTGTACGTAGCGCATCGCGCGTCGCTGACCCCGGATGGCGAGGGCCTGGAATTCAGGGAGATCTGGCGGACCGTCAAACTGCGCGACCTCTGGCTCCCGGTCATTCACGAGAACACGATTGTGACCGCCGCCGGCGCTGTCGATGTCAACACGGGGGCCCTTCTCAGGGAATGGGGACAGGGAATCGGCTTTAGAAGTATCTTCTCGAACCATCTGCTTCTCCGCGACGGCATCTGGATGTCCAGCACGCAACGAGGAAAGGGGGAGTTCCGGTTCATCGATATCAGCGCGGGCAGACGGCTGGCGGCCAACACATTGCCTCTCAATGATCCCGAACTGGACCACGAAGCACGTTGCCGCGCCAGCAGTGGCATGCGGCAATGGGATAAATTCGGTGCCGGCATGCCGTTCCCTTACAGGAACCGACTGTATATCCGTTCATACGACTACCTGTGGTGCATCGGCGAGAGGGCCGGTCGTGAGGAACGGTCGAAATGACGAGCACGGTGCGGTACTGTCAAGAGTCCCGTGAAAGGGGAGCCTCAATGAGATCGAGAGGCAGAATCGCCCTGGCGGCACTTGTTTCGTTTACGGCAGCCGGTCTCCTGGCGGGCGAGAAGAACGACATCCGCGGCGAAGGCCTCCTGGCCGGCGTAACAGCCATACACCGGGATGCGCTGGCCGTGGAAAAAGCCTGGTACCGCGCGCTCGACCGGCTGCCGGGTAGCGACCCGAATGCCGATCCAGTCGTCGTGCGTCTGCGACTCAAAGGCGCGATCCTGAAGAAGGATCTGTTGGTCCAGGTCATGCGGATCGGCGGTCGATGGTCGGACAGCCAGGGCCGCTGTCCCGACCTCCTCCAAACGGTCCAACCACTCGGCATCGAGGAACTGAAGATGGCCGGCGATCGCGAGGAGGGGACAATATCAGGCGTGCTGGCGGGGACACTGGATTGCTCCTTCCTGCTGGACAAGACCGATAGCAGGAATCCATCCTCGAAGTTCCCCGTTGCCGTGCGGTTGGATCTCCGTATCGACGGCCGGAAGTTGAGCGGCGGGTTCAAGCTCACGGCGAACGCGTTTGAGACGGCGGAGGGCAAGACTGTTGCCAATCCTCTGCCGGCAGCGCAGGGCAACGTCGAGGGCACGGTGGATTGGGTCGCCGGACGCACCGGACGGCCCCTGGATCCGTGGTACTCCGAGCCACCGGCTTCATGGAAGGCCGGGTCCCCACAAACACTGTATCAGGGCGCTTGCGACCTCGAGAGACAGGCCGGACGATTCTACCGTCGGCTTCAGGCGGTCGAGGTTGTCCGACGCTACGGGATGGCCTTCCGGGATGCCTTCGGGCAGACCTTGTGCCAGTCGGTCAAACGTCCCCCTCTCGAACGGAAACAAGGGGACGCCGCCAAGCGAAAGGGGCGTGGAGCCCGCTCGAAGAAACACAAGCCGCCGAGCATTGATGACAATCTGGACGATGCTTTTGATCTCGACGAACCGGGCACTGTTCCCAAGCGCAAAGCGCCGCCGGACTTCTCCGCCGAAGCGCGTGCCGCCGTAGTGCCCGTCATGCGCCGCGTACGCTTGTTTCGTGACTTGATCTCCGAGCACGAACGCGATCCGGAACGAACGTGGAAAGCCGAGATCGGCGGACAAGACCCGGGCGATCCGGATTTCGGGCCCTGGTACGGGGAGGAGACCCTGCCCGACACGCCGGGGAAACCGAATGCCGTGCCCGCCACCGCCGGCCGGGCCGGGCCGCAGCGTTGGCCCTGCATCGCGCGTTGGCGATTCCTGGGGCCCTTCCCGCTCACACGGCGCGACATCCAAATACCCACACTCCCTGCACTGGTTGACGAAGATGAAGCACCGCACGTCATCGAGATCGAACGGCTCAAACGTGGAGAAGACTACAGAGGGCCCGATGCGGTGCCGTGGGCCGAAGTACGCGCCGGGCGGCATCTCGGATTCGTCACGCCTCGGGATTGCTCCAAGACGGGGCTGCGCTGGCTGAAAATGCCCGGCCGATGGCAGATGAGCAAAACCGACAGCGGAAGAGTCTCAGGGCTTGACTACTCAACGTTCTATGCGAAGAGCCAGGTCTTCTGCGAGCGCGAGATCGAGCTCTGGGCCGGGTTGGGACTTGTTGAACGTGGAATGCTTTGGGTGAACGGATCCCTTGTGTGGGCGGGGCCGGACAAGGTGCATCCCGCGTCGTTCGAGAATACGGCGTTGGTGAAGATTCCGTTCCGCAAAGGCCTCAACAACCTCACGCTGCGAATTGACTCGGGCTACAACAGCCACTACCTCTGGATGCGGCTGTGCGTACAGGGCAACCCGCGCGATGCGGTGTCGGTTCGCTCGAAACAGGAAGCGGTCGCCGGCGTGCGGGCCCGGCTCCCGCTCTCCGCCCGGGATGGGCGCGGCTGGCTCCGAGACGGGACCGGCATCTACCCCGGTACGCACCCGCCGCTGGCCTGGGATATCAAACAGGGCCACAACCTGATTTGGCGAACCCCGCTGCCGTATTGGGGCGGCGCCACGCCGGCCGTGGCGCCGGACCGGCTGTTCGTCACCATGGAGCCCATGACCCTCGTCTGCCTCGCGAAAGACGACGGTCGCGTGCTCTGGAAGCGGCACGTTTCCACCATCGACCTCATGGAAGACAAAGATCGTGCCAAGGGATGGGAACTCTATGAAGCCTGGTGGAAAGCGCGACAGGCAAATGACGCCGTCCCGGCTTCGCTTCTGCACGGGAGAAGCTGGGTCAAGCGATCCTGGCCCTGGTATTGGGCCGAAGACAAGACCCCGCCAAAGAACGAACGCGACGGAGCGTCGCCGGAGCTTTTGGCGTTGATCGACAAGCGCGAGGAGCTCGAACGCGCACCCGACCCCGCCGCGGTTCAGGATGAGCTGACCGCGGTCATCCGCAAGATCGAGAAGCTGCGCGAAGAAGAAACGGAGGCACGGCCCGAAGTCCGGGATGCCCAGGAAAAGCGAAAGCGTCTCGACAAGGTTTGGAACGACCTGCTGCTGCACATCCGCAAGAACTCGCACATGAAGAAGCAGAGCGGCTACTGGCAGGACTACGACGGCTATGCGTTTGCCACGGCCGTCACCGACGGAAAGCATGTCTGGTGGAAGAACGGCTCCGGCGCCGCGGCCTGCTTCGATATGGACGGGAACCGCAAGTGGCTGGTGGCTACCGACGGAGGCGGCGAAGGCCACATCACCGCCTCGTCGCTCTTGCTGGTAGACGGCAAACTCATCATGCCCCTGCCGTCGCCGAAAAAGGGGAAGAAGGCGCCGTGGCGTCTGACGGCCCTCGATCCGGCAACGGGCCGGACCCTTTGGGAGGCGTCCCCGATTCGAAAGAGCGGATGGGGATATTCGACGCCCGCGGCGCTCACCCTCACCAACGGTCGCGACCGCATGAACGTCATCGTCACGCACGGCGGCACGGTGGTGCGCGCGGACGACGGCAAGATCCTACTCTACGATGCCGGAATCAAGGCGCCGGAGGGCGCCTTCGTTCCGCACGGCGACCGGGTCTTCTCCGCCTACAACGTGACGCAGTGCGCCAGGCTGATCATGTTGGATCGCGATCATGTCGGCTTCCAGCGCGTTTGGTCGCACTGCTACAAATCCGGCGCATGCAACTACATCGGCCTGTTCCAGGCCGGCGCGTACGCCTACAGAATCGTCAAGAGAACCAAGACCCCGCCCGACGTGGAGATACCGGGCGCCGAAGCGTTCGCGTTTATCCTCGATCCGGCCACCGGCCGCTGGATCAGGCGCTTTCCGCTGGCAACCCGCCATGCGTGCGGAGGAAACCTCTGGTCGTTCTTCGCGGCGTCCGAAGACAACGTCTATTTCATCCACGGGGACCACATGTTCAACAAACGGCCTCCATCCGGGCCGCCCATGACCTTGACCGTCTTCAGCCAGGGGGCCGATCCGGCGGTGCTGGGCCGCAACGCGGTGGATCGAACCTATAGCGCGCCAATCATCGATGGGGACCGTATCTACCTGCGCGGCTATTTCGGGGTCTACGCCATCGGCTATACGGGCAAGCCCGGTCGGGCCTACGAAACGCGCAAGGTCGCCGAAAACCTGCTGGACGCCATCGCCGCGGATGCGCCGTCCGCGCAGCGGCCGGCGCCGCTCGACCTGGAGCCGCTCAGCCGAAAGAGCAAGCTGTTCTGGCCCGTCGGCGACGGCACGACGCAAGGAACTTGGCTCTACGCCGGACCGTTCGGTGCCGACCGCGCGGACCGCGTTCTGGCATCGTTCGGCGGTCCCGCGAAGTCGATCGAGGAAGGGCACGAGGCCTCGGACGGCGAGGTCCGGAGGAAGCTCGTGCAACTTGATCGTACGCACAGCGGAGTCCGGAGCGAGGGACTGTGGCGATGGGACTGGCACAGAGATCTGTCATCGAGATCGAGAGACCGCCGCGTCCTGCACTTGCGTCGCATTCTGGCCGGTACGCCCCCGTTTCTCGGGTATCTGTACTGCGCATTGCGGGTGTCGCGCGCACAGACGTTTCGCCTGGAAATGAAGACCCCGGGTACGCGAGCCTGGTTGGCGGGGCAAGCCCTCCGCGACGGCGACCACGTGCGCCTGGATGAGGGCGAATACGGCTTTCTCGTGGAAGTCCGGGTCGACGGCAAGGCCAAGGAGGAGCTGCTGTTCTCGCCCCGGTTCTGGTATGCCGGGGACCCGAACCAAGACCGCAAGCGTTGGTTCGAGTTTGTCGGCAGACACCGGCCGCACCTGGAACGTGTTCTGGACCTTGCCCCTGCAAGTCCGGAGGCGAAGCGGGCCAAAGCTGTGCTGACCCAAAAGGGACCGTAGACGGTAGCCAATTGGAATGGCGGGCGTTTCGACCGTTTCTGAAAGATGTCCCCGAAGCCCCGTCCCACTATTCCGTAAGAAACTACAAAGGAACAGGAGGAAGAACCATGGACTACCAGGCGGATAACGCCGTAGAATAGGTACCGCCTGGACCACGGCGGCCGACGAACACAGCCAAATCCGCCTGAGACGGACGGCCGCCGGTGAAGGTGACAAGTGAAAGCGAAATGAGACAACGAAACAGAGCACACTTCTGCCTGGCAATGCTGCCGGCGATTGCGGCGCTCATAACCGTTGCGGCCGACAAGCCGCCCGAGCGGCCGGTGGCGGGCGCCGATGCGGCGTCGGCTGTCATCGAGAAGTCCGGCGTCAGGAGCGGCCTGGCCGTCGAGCTGGGATTTGCCGACGGCGAATTCCTGGCCGCGTTGGGTGCGCGGCCGGGCTTCCTCGCGCAGGGGCTGCATACGGACACCGAACGGGTCGAGGAGGTCCGCGCGTACGTACGCGGGAAGGGTGTCTACGGCCGGGCCTCCGTCAATCTGTTCGATGGCAAACGGCTCCCGTATGTCGACAACCTCGTCGACCTGCTGGTGGTCTCCGATGCCGAATCGACCGTTCCGGCGGAGGAGATCCGGAGAGTGTTGGCGCCGCTGGGCGTGGTCTGCCGCCGGCGCGGATCGTCCTGGGAGACGACCGGTAAGCCGTGGCCCGAGACGATCGACGAGTGGCCGCAGTATCTGCGCGGGGCGGACAACAATGCCGTGGCACAGGACACGGTGGTGGGCCCGCCGCGCTACCAGCAGTGGGTCGACGAACCGACCTGGATGCGCTCCCACATGACCCTCCCATCCATAGTCTGCATGGTCTCCGCGCGCGGCCGGCTGTTCTCGATCGAGGACCGCGCCTCGATCGAACACCCGGTGCTGCCCGGCCGCTTTGTGCTGGTCGCCCGAGGCGCATTCAACGGCGTCGGCCTGTGGCAGCATCGGTTCCCCGATTGGGAACCGATCACGGTGTACGTCAAGTGCATGCCGATGCAGCTGCAGCGGCGCCTCGCCGCCATCGGCGACGTCGTGTACTGCACGCCGGGCTTGAGCGCGCCGATAACGGCGTTCGATGCCGCGACCGGGAAGGTCCTGCGAACCTACGACGGGACGGAGAAGACCCAGGAATTCGCGTACGATGACGGTTTGCTTTTTGCGGTGGTCGGCGACCCGATGCCCGCGGGCGGTCACTACGTGAAGTTCGACGCCAGCGTCAGACGCGGCGGTGCCGATCCGGGCGGGCCCTTCGACGGCACGGGATTCCGCGGCGCCTATGCGCCCGACTTCCGGAGCAGCAGGAAAAAGAGATACAGTTGCGCGATCCTGGCCCTGGACGCCGATTCGGGGCGCACGCTCTGGCAGAGCGCGCCGATCATCAAGTGGACCGGATGCTCTCTGTCCGTTCGCGGATCCCATCTGGCATATCAGACCGCCGACGGGCTGGTCTGCCTGGATGCGAAGACGGGCAAGCGCCGCTGGAGCGTGGACCAGGCCGTCAGGACCAGCAGCGGCATCGACGCGAACACGGTGGTGCTCTCGGACCGGACGGTCTACGCCCAGGAGGGCACGACGCTGGCGGCGTACGACCTGGCCGACGGCGCGCGTAAATGGGAGGTCCCGGTCGTCAACAACTACCGCAAGCCCGCCGACGTCTTCCTGATCGGCGACCGAGTCTGGACCTGCGGCGACGGCGAGAAGCCGCACAGCTTCGACGCCGTGACCGGCCAGGTGCGCGAGCGGATCGACCATCGCACGCCGTCGATGTCCATCGGCCACGACCGTTGTTACCGCAATTTCATCACCGAACGCTTCTACATCACCAGCCGCACCGGCGGGGCCGATTTCTTCGCGCTGGACGGCAAGGCCGAGTTCCCCCATGTCTGGACGCGCGGCGCCTGCGGCAGCGGCGTGCTGCCCTGCAACGGTTTGCTCTACGCACCGCCGTTTTCGTGCGCGTGTTCCCCCGGTCTGCTGGTCAACAACTTCAACGCGTATACCACCGAGCCGGACCTGCAGTCGTCCGAGCAGCCGATTCCCGTGGAGCAGGACCTGCGGCTGATCCGGGGGCCGGCTTACGGAGCGACACCTCGGCCAGAGAAGACGGCGGTGTGGCCGACCTACCGGCACGACGCGTCCCGATCCGGGGTCACCGACGCGCTCGTGCCCGCGCACCTGGCTCCGTGCTGGCAGGCGAAGCTGGTGACGCAGCCCAGCGCGCCCGTCATCGCCGAGGACATGGTTCTCACGGCGGCGGTCGATGTCCATACCGTGACGGCGCTGAATGCGGCGGACGGTAAGGTCCTCTGGGAGTACATGACCGGCGCACGGGTTGATTCACCGCCGACTTGGCGCGGCGGGCTTCTCTACTTCGGTTCTCGCGACGGCTGGGTCCATTGCCTGCGCGCCGCCGACGGCGCGCTGGTCTGGCGCTTCAAGGACCTGCCGGACCGGATCATCGGGGCTTTCGGCCAGCTCGAGTCCGCCTGGCCGGTCAGCGGCAGCGTGCTGATCCAGAACGACAAGGTCTACTTCACGGCCGGCAGAAGCAGCTTCCTTGACGGCGGGATTTTTGTCTACGCGCTCGATCCCGGATCCGGCAGAGTGTTGCACCGCCGCCAGATGTACGGCCCCTTCGATCCGGAAACCGGTTTTCCCGGCCTACGTCGCAGCGGCGGTTTCAAGGCCGATATCTGCGTCGGTCAGGGCGACTTCGTTTACGTACGCCACCAGGGATTCAAGGCCGATCTGACCGACGTGCGCAGCACGGGACCCCACGTTACCCCCTCGCCCGGCTTTCTCGATTCCACTCCACAGCACCGGACCTTCTGGACCCTGGGCGGCTACCTGTCCAAGCAGGCGAACCCGCTCTCGGCAAGGCCCACGGGCGACATCCTGGTCACCGACGGCACAACCTACTATGAGGTACGTGGATATCCCGTCGCCCGCCACTCCTATTTCGACCCGCGTGTCAAGGGGTATACGCTCTTCGCCGGTCCTGCCGTAGCGCCCACCGGCGGCAGAGGGAAGAAGAGAGCCAAGAAGAAGGCGAAGGGCGGCACGTTGCCCGTCCAACCAACCGGGAAATGGTCTCTCGATATCCCGTTGACCGGGCGTGCGCTGATCGCGACACGCGACACCATCTTCGTCGCGGGCACGCCGGCGCACCTGCCGCCCGATCACGGTTTCAAACGATATGCCGACGCGTATGACGGCAAACTGGGCGGGCTCCTCTGGGCGGTGGGACGCGAGGACGGTAAGCGCCTGGCCGAGTACAAACTGGAGGCCGCGCCGCGCTGGGACGGTATGGCCGCCGCCGAGGGCAAGCTCATCATCTGCCTGGAGAACGGAACGGTACTGGCCTGGGAAACGGCGCGTGACTGACAACAGGAGGAAATAAGCAGAGCATGACAGGCAGTATAACGGCGAAGACAGAGACAGCGGCCAAACGAGACGGCCGTCCGCCCAACATCGTTTTCATTCACACCGACAGCATGGACGGACGGAAGCTCGGCTGCATGGGTCATCCGGCCATGGCCGGGGCAACACCCAACATCGACCGGCTCGCCGCTGAAGGCACACTGTTCACGCAGGCTTATGCCAACAACTCGATCTGCTGTCCGTCGCGCGCGTCGACTTGGAGCGGACTGTTCACGCATCACTGCGAGGGCTGGAACAACTTCAAGGGACTGGCGGAAAGCGACCGTACTTTTCTCGACGACCTGGAAGCGGCCGGGTACCAAAGCCGGGTCATCGGCAAGACCGATTTCCGATCCGGCCACCACTCGGTCCGGGCGCGGGTAACGGCCTGGCTGCGGACAGCCGGATTCTCCTGGCCCGTCCACCCTTCAATCGACTTGACGGTAACCGCCGGGGCCGGCGGACAGGGCCATCCCTCGGAATGGACCAAGGCGGCCATGGCTGTTGACTGGCTGGGCGAACATGCGAAGGACGATGCACCGCTGTTCCTCTATCTCGGCCTGCGCAAGCCGCATTTCCCGTTCAAGACGGCCGACCGCTGGTTCAACGCCATCGATCCGGGCACTATCGATCTGCCGCCCACCGATGAATGCACGCATCCCGTTGTCCTGGACCGTGGCAAGACCATGTCCTGTGCGCAAGAGTTCGACGCCGCAACGTCCGTCATGCTGCGCCGGATCTACTTTGCCATGATTGCCGAGACCGATGCGGTTGTCGGCACCGTCCTGGAAGGTATCGAGGCGGCGGGCCTGGCCGACTCCACGGTGGTCGTCTTCTCCAGCGACCATGGCGAGCTGGCCATGGACCATGGCCAGCTCTACAAGGGGCTCGCCTACGAAGGCTCGACGCACGTGCCGCTCATCGTTCGCGGCCCCGGCCTGCAGGTCGGCCAACGTCTGGACACACTTGTCTCGTTGGTGGATCTCTATCCCACTTTCATGGAACTGGCCGGCCGGGACCGGCCGGCCGAGCTCGACGGCGTTTCCCTTGTGCCGGATCTGTCGGGCCGCGCCACGGCCCACCCCGGCTGGGCGCTCGCCGAGTATCATGATACCGGGTGCCTTACGAGCTGGTTCATGCTGCGGCAGGACCGGTGGAAGTACGTTGCCTACCCGGGCTATCCGTCGCAACTCTTCGACATGCTCGACGATCCCGATGAAGTGCACGACCTGGCCGCCGAACAACCCGGGCAAACGGCGGAACTGGACCGCCGGCTGCGTGAGATTGTCGATTACGAGGCCGTCGCCCAGAAGGTGCGGGAATACGACCGGAACAGCTTCCGTGCCTGGCGTGAGGAGCATCAAGCCGCGGGCGACTACGCGGACTGGATGGCGTGTTTCGCCGCCGGCTACAAGAACCCCGAACGGGCAGCCGCCGAAGGCGCCGTGCCGCCGTCCTGGCCCGCCGCGGACGAGGAACGGATCGAGGGCTGGCTGAACGGCTCACGCCGCCATGCGGCCCAGTAAAGCCGCAACAGGCCCTACTAGGCCACTTTATTCCCTGTCGGACCGGCCATCATGGGAGCGCGTTCACTGCACGAACAACTTGAGTTCTATAAGGTTCTTATCACTGCACATTCACCCGCCCAAGGCGTTATCGATGCGGGGTATTTCTCGCGGATCATCAACCTTGATCAGCTTTGCGCCTCAGCATGACAACACGAGCCACCAACAGCGCATAGCCGTGCATGATCGCCGTAACGTGCAGGCTGGGGTCTGCCCGCCCGTCAGGCCGCGCCGCCGGATTTCCGGAAACGGGAAGGTGTGCAGCCGTAGGCCGCCTTGAAGGCCTGGCAGAAACGCACGCGAGAAGCGAACCCGCATTGTTTGCCGATTCGCATGACCGGTTCGGTACTCGTGAGCAGTAGCGCCTGGGCCCGGCGGAGGCGCTCGTCCATGAGGTATCGCCCCGGTGATCGCCCAAGCGCCGCAACGAAATGCCGGTGCAGCGTCGCTTCGGAGACGCCGAGATCGCGCGCCACCGTGCCGACGGCCGGCGGTTGTCGGAGATTACGGGTCATACGTCGAACGGCCTTGGACACCAACGCATCACCGTGATCGCTGCGTTGGGTAGAGGCCCGGACATGGACTCGGACCGGCTTGACTACAACCGGAGACGGCGCCCGTCCGGTGCTCACGGCTTTGTGCAGAGCCAGGGCCATCTCTTTCCCCAGACCATACCAGGGGATTACCACGCTGGACAGGGGCGGATCGTCCTGGTGACAGAGATAGCGATCGTTGTCGACGCCCACAATTGCGATGTCCCGCGGAATGGCGAAGGCGTGACGGCGGCAGAACGACCTGAACCGGTGGGCCGGCCTGTCCTGATGGAAGAAGACCCCCAGCGGCTTGGGCTGCATCCGCAGCCAGTCCGCCAAACCTTGCTCTGCCTGTTCCGGGGAAAGGGAACGTGGTCTGCGCGGCCCGTGGGCCGCCTCTCCGCGGCGACTGTTCAGGACCACCGACAGGCCCATGGCCTCGGCATGGCGCATAAAAGCGGTTTCCCGGACAAACCTGACCCCCGAGCGCTTCGGGCGGCTCCGACCAATCACCGCGACGTGCCGGAAGCGCATGTCGTGGAAATGTCGAGCCGCCACCCGACCGACCTCTTCCTCATCGGTCCGAACGGTGCAGACACGGTTCCCGCTTGTCGACGGCGCGTGGTAGCCGACGATCCAGAGATTGTGCCGGCGCGCCCAATCGACACAATCCCCTGCCCTTCCCAACATGCCGGTCAGGGCAAACGGACGTTCTCTTTCCAGCATACGAACTTGCGAAGACCACGAGCACGTGTCAACGGGCAGCAGGCGCCATCCCAGCCGGTAACGTCGAATGTACGCTTCCCACCCCGACCGCAGCTCTTCAAGCTGAGAGCTTGGGAAACTGGGCAACACGATGCAGGAAACCGAATCATTCATGCAAGAATACGTATCATACAGACGATCGAAGAACAAGCTTCAAATCCCGGTAGGGCGGCGTCTGAAGCAGAGGTTTCGACAGACAGTACAGGGTCTCGTCCTATGGTTCGAAGCAGCTTATAACCTATGGAATATCAGCAGCTTACATATATTCACGTATGCTCAGGAACTATTGGCGCAAAATTCGGTTGGGCATTTTGCATGTATCTTCCACTAAGTCACTTACAAAGAGGCTCTTAGCGAATGGCGGAGTATAGTCTCTGACGTTTACCTTGGTCAAGGTGGCTGGACGGTCTATTTCCTGTGCAAATCCTCGATTTTTCGGTTGCCAAGCGCGCGAGAATGGCGCGGTATAGTGTTGTAGTTTCACGCAGGGGCTATACTGCGCCACACGAAAGGAGGCCGCTATGGCAGCGAATGCATCGAGACGGAAGGACGAAGCGAGGTTTGTGCGGATCAAGAAGGTGGTGACACTGGCGGAGCTGATGCTGAACCTGA
>Ga0272442_10002913_pt1 | contig 24327 bp, 22 predicted proteins | sample SSMForm2O_FD_200262 | JGI IMG/M metagenome (GOLD analysis project Ga0272442, IMG submission 200262) | Marine sediment archaeal communities from Little Sippewissett salt marsh, Falmouth, MA, United States - SSM-Form-2O | ecosystem: Environmental > Aquatic > Marine > Wetlands > Sediment ...
TCCAATGACCTTGTTGATGGAAAAACAATTGAGAATCTCACCCAAGTGGTTGTATCCGACCAGCCCCCCGACCTGTTCGAGTCCGAGGACTTTTCCGGTTGAATAGCACGTCGATAGCGTTCCAAAGAAGCTGGACCCTGCCAAACCGCCGACTTCTTTCTGGCCTGAGATATTGCCGGTGCCACCGCCATATTGGCCTTGGGCGAGCGGACACAAAAGGGCGAACACCGACACCGCGAACGCCGATCTCCACATCGCAACTCTGTAGCCGCAATTACCCCTCCGGCCGCCACGCCTTCGAATGCCGCGCATGCAGACCGTCGCTATCCTCCTTATGAAAGCAGTCTCAGAACTTATTCCCGGAATGAATGACCCGCGATAGCTCCCGCTACCGCCCGATCTTCGATGGGTATTTCGGCGTCAACTCCCTGGAACTGCTCACGTTGGATCCGGATGACTTTATGTGCCCTACGCGGTCTTCGTTCAGAATCTGACCGTCCACGCTGTAATGGCGGAAGGTCAGCGTTGGTTTGCCTTGCGGGCGGTCGATTACGACCGCGAGGAATCCGCCCGTCACATTCAGGTACCGGTGTTCGGGGTATCTTTGGTCATTGCTCCAGCCGCCGGCGTGTTCGTTACTGGCCGGCCCGCACGAGTACTCACGCACCCCTGTTTTTGCATCCACGGACACGTATTGCCAGTGACGGTCGCCGCAGATGACGTACATGTTTTTCTGTTTTGCGATGAACTGCCTCAACTCATCACCTTCATGCGTGAATCCCGCGTTGGCGTGGTTGTCGTTCTTGTTTGTTCTATCGGGCCCGACCAGCGGAGTGGGGCTTATCAAAATGCGAAACGTAGCGTCGGATTGCTCCACCGTTCGTTTGAACCATGCCTTCTGCTCGGCGCCCCAGATGGTTTTGTCGGGCCCGTCGGCCATGGTATTGGGACTGCGGAAGTCACGCCCTTCGACCAGCCATACTTGCAGGTCCCTGCCCCAGCGAAACGTTCGATAGGTTCGCGGGCCCATGGGCACCTGCTCCAGAAACACGGCCAGACCCTGGGTGAAGGTGAAATCGCCCATGAACTTGCTTTCCCTGCTCGGCCAGCAATCGTTTCGCCACGTGTCGTGGTCGTCCTTGATGAAATAGCTTCCGACCCGGCGGTGAAACTCGACGTTGGTGGGCAGACTGTACATCCTCTGCCAATGCCAGCGGGCCAGTTCCAGGGTCTTGGCCAGCTTGTCGTAGTAGACGATGTCGCCGGTATGGACAAAGAAGCTCGGATCGAGCTTGAGCATTTGAGCGTAGATCTTGTAGCCGCCGCCGGCCGCATCCTGGTCCGGATACGCCTGCCCCGTCGAAACGGTGAAGACCACCCTTTCCGCCTGATCCGGGCGCGGCGCCGTGCGGAAGGTCCCTTCGACTACCTGCCCTTCCTGCCGGTTCTCCGCCCTGCCCTCGACGCGCAGTTGATAGGACGTGTTCGGAGCCAGATCGCTGAGCGTAAACTGGCGCGTGAAATCCCGTTTCGGATCGACGGCGCGCCAGGAGGTAGCGATCCAGTCCGACGCCCCCGCCGCCTTGTACCGGACCCTGACTTGCCCCGGAGCTCCCGGGACGGCGCCCTCGACCGTCTCTATGGTCGAGCCCTTCGGAAACGTCACGACCGGCGTCCGGTCGGGCCGCCCCTTGCCTCTGCCGCCCAGCTTCTCGGTTTTGGGATCGAGATACCGAACTTCCGGCATGGGGGCCTCAGCGCCGACACGTTGCGCCGCGCGCGTCAAACGTGTCCAGACGATCGCCGCATCGTGCGTGACCTCACCGATCTTGATGCCGCTGACCTGGTGCGGAGTGACGGAAAAGCTGCGGCCACAACCACAAACCAGGACAATGCCGGTTGTCAGTATCAATCTCTTGAGCCATTCGAAGACCATGGAAACCTCCTTTTTCAAAAACGCCGGCACGAGGATCACTCGCACACTTCCTTTGGCCGTCAATCCATATGATTGGCTTGGCGCGGTTTGGCTTCGCTCAGCCGCAGCCAAAGTAGCTGAGAAACGTTGCTCTTCGGTGTACGGTACGGATTTTCCGAATGCCCACTGTTCCCAAGGAGCAATGCCATGAAGACATTTATACAGCAACGTCAGCAGGATGTCATTGGTGTGCTGGAAGGTTTCAGTAACTACTGCTCTGTCTCCAGTCAAGTGATGGATAGAGTTTTCTTAGTTTGATTCGAGCCTCTTCGGTTTTGAAGTGCCAATGAGCTTTGGTCCCACGGGCATTCGGTGCGGTCTTCCATGCTGTGACTTCCCGCTGGAACTCGTCGAAGGTTTCGATCCGTCGGTCAAGGCATTGGCGTCCCAGGCCCCCCAATTCCAACTCGGGGATAGCCGCCGGCCACGCGGCCGAAACGACGTGGCCGGACCCGCGCACCCAGCAGCGGTCCCACGAAACGAGTGGCAAAAGGCCCTGTCAGGATGAAGACGCGTGTCTTCTCGTCCTGCCTTTCGTACCTGACCTTTCAATTCCCCCGCGTTGTTGTCCGCCCCAACCCCGTGTTCCGGCCCGAGAAAGCGGAAATTGGCCTGGGCGCGGAAACGGGACTTGCCCCGGCGGCGGCTTTGGGGCTATAAGCAGTTTGTGCTGTCTGAGACTATTGCACTCTGTGACACGGAGAAAAGGCGATGCTTGATGACCGGTGCCCGCCAACCCGCAGCTTCACCCCGCAGCGGGTCGCATCCCGGATCATCTCCCTTGGCGGAACAGGTACCGCGCTCCGTTTCGCTCCCCGGTGCTTGCCGCGCCCACCGTCCGCAGGACAGGTCACATGAGTACTGGTTAGAGACGAAGACCGTGGGGTTGGAGTTTGCCGGGACGCCGGGGTCGATCGTCCTCGCCGGGAGACCAGCCTATTTGACGCGTGTGAGCTTTGACCTCGCAACCCGGCTCGATTATATGATCAATGTCAACGCTGTCGATTACGATGTGTTCAGTGATTGCTACACAAGGGCGGGGTATGCTTTATCCCTTGGTTTTGGACACGGAGGATTTCTGTTTCCGGATCAGGACAGGATTCTGTACTCAGCTTTTGACGCCTCGATCAAGATTTCTTCCTGGAGCATGTTGTCTCGCTCCTGGGCCAATTATCACAAAGAAGTCCATACACAAGTGGGGCGGTCTTTTTCAAGATCCGCAGACGATTATGACCTGAGCTTCCTGGATGTTGACACCTTTACCGTAGAGCTTCAACGGGGCTTGTTATTGCTGTTGTATGATTGGGACACAAACGACAGTATAAACCATATCGCGCTGTCGGATTACAAGTGGGAAGGGGACCTGACCATCTCCTATGAATATGAGTACGGGCCCGTCCCGCCTGCCGTTCCCATACCCTCCGCCGTGTTTCTGCTCTGGTCTTGCGGGACTTGCAGGGTTCAGGCGAACATGTATCGGGCCCAAGTGAAGGGATCAGGTGCATTTTGCGGCCCGATCTCGCTGCCTCGATGCAAGCCCAACGGGGCCTTGCGACAAAAAGAACCTGACCCTTTAAAGACTTTAGCTTATAATGTGATGTATGGATGATTGGCTGTCACAACAGGTATTGATTCGTGCGGCGACGCCCTGACGGCCGGTCATGATTCGGATGAACAGGGCGCAGTCGTGCTGAGAAGGTTGTCTTTGAGGATAAGGTGATATGACTTCGATCCCTCAATCCGGTTTCCGGCCGCCGATTCGGTTCCGGCCGGCCTTCACGCTGATCGAGCTGCTGGTGGTGATCGCGGTCATCGCACTTCTGGCGGGGCTGCTGCTGCCGGCCCTGTCCAAAGCCAGAAAACAGGCCCAGGCCACGGTCTGCAAGAACAACCTACGGCAAATGGGATTGGCCACCATGCTGTACCTGGAGAACAACGGGGATCACCTTCCGTACGCCTGGGGGGTCAGCCACAATCCCAACGCCAACAACTTTCAGACCCTGCTCATCCCCTATGTGCTAAAGGACAAGTTTAACGCCGACCGGAACACCGAGGACAGTGATTTCGCCAAGAATGTGTTTCGCTGCCCCGCGCGTCTGAAGGAGAACCATTGGCGCAACGACGTTGAGTATTCCGGAACGGGAAATCCGTGGAAAATCAGCTACGGCATGAACCAATACACCTCGCTGAACTTTCCCGTGACAGACGGGGGCTTTCCCTCCGCCGAGACCGCCAAACTCAGCAGCGTGGCGAAACCCGGCGCGACCTTCTTCATCGCCGATCTTTCCTACGAGCTCAATCATCCGGCGATCACCTATTTGGAGCCGCGCGAAGTTGGGGACGAATTGTATTACGACGTTGGCTGGCGTCACGGCCTTCGCCATCCGGAAGGGCACGCCAACATTTTGCTGATGGATATGCACGTCGAGGCCCGGCGACGCACGGAGATCGATGATCTGATCATGGAATTCAAAACGCACAAAAGCCCCTGATCCAAACAGAATCCAGGTCAGTCGCGAGGAGATCGTCGGGGGAGTTCCAGGGACACCTTACCTGTTTCGGTCTTGAGTTGAGTATGCTGTACCCGGATATCCGCTGTCCCCGGATATCCGGATGTCTGACAAGATGTTGCGTGGCGCGCTCGGCACGTTACGCCCTGTTTGGAAAGGATATGGATATGAAAGCAGCGGCTCTTTCAAGACGCGATTTTCTAAAGGTGTCATTGGCAAATGGGCTGGTCATCAGTTCGTTACTAGACCGGGCCGGTGCGTCTGGCTTGGCAAGGAAACCGAACGTCATTGTCGTCATGACCGATGACCAGGGCTATGGTGAAATGTCGTGCCACGGCAATCCCGTGCTCAAAACGCCGAATATCGACAAACTGCATGACCAGAGTCTGCGTTTTGCCGACTACCACGCCGCGCCGATGTGCACGCCGACGCGCGGACAGTTGCTGACCGGTCTCGATGCCGCGCGCAACGGCGCCATCAACGTCAGCAGTGGACGCACCCTGCTGCGGGCTGAACTGCCGACCATCGCCGATCTGTTCGCAGGGGCAGGCTACTGCACCGGGCTTTTCGGCAAGTGGCACCTGGGTGACAACTATCCGTTCCGCCCGCTGGACCGCGGCTTCCAGGAAAGCATCACGTTTCCCTCCTCGCACATCAACTCCGTTCCGGACAAATGGAACAACGACTATTTTGACGACACGTATCTGCACAATGGAAAACGACAAGCCTACAAAGGATACTGCACCGATGTCTTTTTTCGCGAAGCGATGGCGTGGATGAATAAGCAGGTGAAGAGGAACAAGCCCTTTCTAGTGTACCTGCCGACCAATGCGCCGCACTCGCCGCATTGGGTACCGGCAGCAGACCGCCAAGCCATTGAAAACGCTTTCGCCAAAAACCCGCTGCCCGGATTGAACGAAGAGCTGAAAAAAAGGCTCGTGCCCTATCTGGCGATGATCCGCAACATCGACACCAACATGGGACGGCTGGAAGCCTTTCTTAAGCAAAGCGGTCTGGCGGAAAATACGATTTTGATCTTCACTTCCGACAACGGTAGCACCTTCGGCTATGCCTACTATCCCGCCGGCATGCGCGGCGCAAAAACGCAGCTTTGGGAAGGCGGCCACCGCGTACCGCTCTTCTTGCGATGGCCCGCGGGCAACCTGGGCGAACCGCGCGAAATTACGGGACTGACGCAGGTGCAGGATCTGCTGCCCACCCTGCTCGATCTGTGCGGCATTACATCCGACAAAAAATTCGACGGCATCAGCCTGACTTCCGCCTTGCGCGGTGAGGCTTCGGTGCCTGAAGAACGCATGCTGGTGATCAACTACAGCCGCATGCCCCATTTTGATTATCCCTTGGCCGATGCGCCCTCGCACATGAAACGCGAAGGTGCCGGCGTCTTATGGAAACGCTGGCGGCTGCTCGAGAACCGCATTCTCAACAATCTCGACGATGATCCGCTGCAGCAGAAAAACGTGATCGAAGAATATCCCGAAGTGGCTGAAAAGATGCGCGCGCATCTTAACAAATGGTGGAAGGAAGTTCAAGACAATGTCAACAGGCCGCAGCGCATCATCATCGGGCACGATGCCGAAAATCCCATGATGTTGACGAGTTGCGAATGGCTGGATGTGTTTGTCGACCTGCAGCGCCAGGTTCGCCAGGGCATACGCCGCAACAGTTGGTGGGAAATAGAAGTGGCCCGGGCCGGTGAATACGAATTCGAACTCCGCCGTTGGCCGCGCGACAGCGGGTTGACCCTGTCCGAAGGCACACCGGAACTCGAAGTCACCGCTGGCACGTTGATTCCGGGCGCCGCCCTTGATATTGCCGCGGCACGGATCAAAGTCGGCCCAGGCAACGTCAGATGGAAAAGAGCCAATCGCGGTGATGCGTCTGTAAAGTTCACCTTCAAGCTTGAAGCCGGTCCAACACGGCTCTACACCTGGTTCGACGATTCCAACAACCAGCCGATCTGCGGTGCGTACTATGTTTACGTAGAAAAGAAATAGTATCGAAATCACAGAATACGACGGCGCTGGTCGTGAAATCAAATGGGAAATCCTACATAGGGTAAGAGAATGTCAAAACGGACGCTCGGGCGAATCATTGTCAACTGTGTCACTTACATTATTTGCTGCGCCACGTGCGGATACGGCGCGCGCAGTAGGCCTAACTTCTTGATCATCGCTGTTGACGACCTCAATGACTACGTGGGTTGTTTAGGCGGGCATCCAAACGCCGCGACCCCCCATCTCGATCGACTCGCGCAACAGGGCGTCTTGTTTACACATGCTTACTGTAACTCGCCGGTGTGCAATCCGTCCCGTACCAGTCTTTGGACCGGGCTTCGCCCAACTACTACGGGCATTACATCGAATCGTTGCGGCTGGTTCCGCGAGTTGCCGGCGTTTCAGCATGTCGTTACCCTGCCGCAGGCCTTGGCCGCGGCCGGCTATTCGACATCGGGCTTCGGTAAACTGTTTCATTTAGGACGGCCCACACATTCGAAACATGAGTGGCAGCGGTACAACACATACAACTACGGGCCGCGGCAGGAGCCTAAGTTAAATTATCCCTTCGGCGATACGATTACCGACTGGGGTGTGCCCCCGGGGGATACGGACCGAGCGGCCAGCTATGATCCCGCAATCGCAGATCGCGTTGTAGCCGTGTTGGAGGATTCTCATAGCCAACCATTTCTGCTTGGTTGCGGATTCTTCCGTCCACATACGCCTCTGTACACAGCTCGGTCGTGGCTCAGTTTGCATCCGCGAAGCGGAATCGTCCTGCCCAAGACTTTGCCGGACGATAACGACGACCTGGTTTACTTCGGCAAACGCCGCCGGCGGCCCCAGGACGTGGAAGCACCCGGCTTGTTCACCCAAGACTGGGCTGAGGCCAATGATACCTGGCGTGATGTGCTCCAGGCGTATCTGGCTTGTTCCTCGGCCATGGATCATCAACTCGGTCGTGTACTCGATGCCTTGGCAAAAAGCGAACATTGCAAGAACACCTACGTGATCGTTTTCTCCGACCATGGCTGGCACCTGGGCGAAAAACGCCACTGGGGCAAGGCAGCGCTCTGGGAGCAAACCACTCGCGTGCCGTTTATCATTGCAGGGCCGGGCATTCCGAGGGGCGTACGCTACCAGCAGCCGGTGGATCTCCTGACCATCTACCCCACAATTGTGGACTACGCTGGTCTCAAGCCGCCACATGAGTTGGAAGGTCATTCGCTACGTCCCGTGCTGGAGAATCCAAAGTGTGACTGGCCCCATCCGGTGCTAACGACCTTTGTGGACCACCATGCCCTGCGTACGGCTCGCTGGCGCTACATCCGTTATGCCTCGGGCGAGGAGGAACTCTACGACCACACGGTTGATCCCGACGAGTTTGACAATCTCGCGGTTACCCGGCCGGATTCGCCGCAGGTCGTCAAAACTCTCAAGCGGCTCGGCGCCCGAATGGAGGAGATTCTGCCGTGATTCCTGGGCTAAAGGAGACCAAAGGGGTCAGGCTTTTATTTTGTTGTTTTTAGTTTTCTCGAATCCCCTTTCCTGCGGTTGCCTTGCTGGCGTTCGTCGGTCAGGGCCCGGCTGATATTGTAAATCGTGCCCATATGCATCGTCTCGCTGAACCACCGATTGGCCACCCCACATTGCTCTTTGATCCAACTCGCCAGCACCACCTTCCAGGGCATCAGCTTGCGATCCAGCTCCAAGTCCTGCGGCGTTTTGCCCAGACGCTTCAGGCCCTTCTCCAACAAGACCTCGGCCAGGTCGTCTCCAGCGAGAACAAGTCCGCGCGATAATTCCCCTGATTCATCACATGGTACGCCGCACCGGCATATTCAATTCGAGGCTTCCGTGACATAATAACAGGCGTAACCAGAACCTCAAAAGGCGTCAACAACAAAATAAAAAGCCTGACCCCTTGCCCCCTTGTCTCTATACCACCTCGCCTGATCCTCGATCCTGTCTCTGGCTCAAAGCGATGAATCCCAGGGGTCTGGGGGCAGAGCCCCCAGCATCTCGAAAAGCAACGAGCAATCGGCGGGCTCGTGAGCACAAGGCGTGTTGCACATCGCACGTTAATGCGCCGTGCCTTACAGCTTCAGTACAAACGAAGCCCGGCGCGGTCACCGAGAACGATACAAGACCACGACAATCAATCGTCGCCGTCGTGGACGCCGGCCCGTTGCTGATCCCGGCGTTCCTGCGGCCACTCGTCGGGGAAGTTGAGGTGGGCGAACTCGCCGAAGAGTTCCACGGCGGCGCGGTCGTAGGCGCGAGCGGCCTCGGGCTCGCTGTCGAAATGACCGAGCCAGATGGTTCGGCCCTCGAAGACGAGCTTCGCGTGACAGCGCCTGCAATTCTTCATGTAGCCGACGCCCTTGAACGCCGAGGCCGAATCCCGCTTCTTGCGCTGGTTGCGCTGGTTCTCGGCCGGCGTGCAGACGCGCAGGTTCGCCCGGCAGTTGTTCGCCCGGCTGCCGTCGATATGATCGACCACCATTCCTTGTGGCGGCTCCATGATCTGGCGGTGCATGAGGATGCGCTTGCTCTTCTCGGAGCGTGCGGCGTAGCCACCACTGCAAAGATGCCAGTGATAGGCGCTCAAGGCGTCGTAGTCGGCCGCGTCCACCAGCGCGTACTGCCCCTTCGACAGCGGGATGTGCTTGACCTCACCGGAAGGCTGGGCGGCCTTCGGCTGATAGTTGCCGCACGCCGTACCCGGTACGTCGCGCAACTGCCCCGGCCAGAGCGGGTGGTTCGCACACTGCACCAGCAGCGGCTCCCCCAACGCCAGAGACCGCAGCCAGCACTCCGGATCGATACGCGCATACACACAGTTGGTACACCGCGGTGGAGTCATCAGTCGCTCCTTTCTCGCCGGAAGGCAACCGGTCGTAACATCTAAACATCCACTATCACGCTGTTATATAATAGACGAACCAAAGCCCCCAGTCAATGCACAAATCTACAAAAAAAATCCCCTCCGCACCCCCAAATCCCCCCGGCCCCGTCGCCCGAAGAACCGCCCAAAAGTGCCTTAACCTTCCGTCGAGCCAAGAAGAATCTATCGGCTAAGTAGGGCTGCCGGAGAAATGTGCCAGACCCTTTCAATCCCCTCCGGCCTTGAGACCTTGTGACACGTAGCTGCACCTGCTATTAACTGCTCAGTTCAGCGTGTTCTTCTGTTTCAGGTCCACCCATACATGGCGTAGGTGAAACGGTGATGGCGAAACCCGCGACCTGCTTAGCCGCTGCTCAAGCTGACTCACGTCGTTCTCTTTCCATGGTCCGCAAAGACTAATTGCCGGCAACTGACTCTGTGCACCAGTCTCATTCACCTCGCCAAGTATATCAGCGGGCGCCATGCTCTGGACGTAGCCGATCATCGCGCCCGACTTCGCCGACTTGCCGTAACCCCATGCAGGTTCCACAAACCGCTTGACGCCATGGCGCACGTAGTTCTCATTGAATCTCCAGCTCCCCGACGGTGTGCCAAGCCGCTTGCACTCGGCCACGAAGAACTTTGCGCTTCTATCCGGATCGACTTCCAGATTGTCGTAAAAGCCGAAGGTGAAATCGGGTCTCTTATTCTCGCGCGCCGCTCGCTCCTGGTCGTCCGCGTCTGGGCAGTTATTAGCATCGAAGGACGGCGGTGACACAAGGCCTCTGTTTTTCGCAATCAGCGTTCTATTCGCGCGGTGGATAAGAAACCAAAGCTTCCGGTTGATATCAACTTCCTGCCACAGTGAAAGATCTTCTTTCCGCAAGAGGCCAAGTGCCGTGCCCAGCACTTCCATAACACGTTTCTCGTGATTGCCCCAGGTATCCAGTTTACTCAGCCGTGGTCTGGCCAATACTATGCTCCTCCCTTTGCCTTCTGCAGGTGAATGGCCTGCAGCAATGTAGCCTCCGCGTCTTCGCGCGCTGTCGTAGCCGTCCAGAGGCGTCTCTCGTCTCGTTTGATGATGACGATGTCTGTATCAGAGACCGCTCGTACCAGCCCATCGACATATATGCGTCGGCTACCCAATGGAGTAGTGAGAGACTTATCCAAGCCAGATAATGTTTCCTGCCACCGGTCCACGCCTGAACGGTCACCTTGTGGCACACGCTCACCCCTTTCTTGCGTCGCAAAGACTACTGCCAGCATCGGTATGTTGTACCTCGGCCTGATCACGTCCCAGCGAAATTCTCCATCAGGCTCTAGTTCTCTGTTCCATATCTCAAGGAAGGCGCTAAGGTACCTGTCGATACCGTCGCGAGCATTCTGGCCGACCGGAACATCAACCAACGTTCCCTGTGTTGTTGGAAACACCCGCGGATCAATTCTCTTGACTGCGTCACTTGCGGAATGTTTGTAGAACAGATCCAGACCGTATATGCACATGTCTGTTATCTGATCTCGTTCATCTTGGCTCAAACCGTACAGGTCGAACACGGCTGTGTCCAACTCAGCCTCCAATTTCCGGACCTCGCTTACACTGCGTCCAGCGGTAAATAGGTTATCCTCGACTTCTGTGGAACGCAATGCATCCACAATGCCGACAATCCGATCTCGAATGCCTATCTCAGTAGGCATTCGGACTGGAAGCCTAAGGAGTTCATCTAGGCCGATCTTGTCATGCCAAGAGCCCCAGGACGAGGCAGTCATGAAGAAGTAGTAACGTGCCAGGGACGACCACAGTATGCCAAGAAGGACTTTGGGCTGCCACCCACCTGCGTGACGCATTTTCAGGCTGTATATTGAGTGGCGGAAACAGAGATCGCCAGTTTCTATGCGCGCAGCAATGCAGCCGTTACCGGTGAATGAGGATGATGGACTCTGTTTGAAGAGTATTCGCTCACCTTCGAATAGTTCCTTCTCTCGCCGACGTTCAACTCTCGGTGGTACCGCCTCAAGATCGGCGTCTGTTATCTCGCCATATCTTCTGAACCGTTTCGTTACGAGAATCCCCTTGAACTTCTTCAGGAACCCAGCCGGCTTGGTCTTGTCGCCAACCATGATCCCCCGTCCCGAATTGACGACAAAAGAGCCTTCCTCGTCTGATGCGGCTGACAGGGGCGATTCTAAACGAAGGCCGTTTATCAGCGCCTCATCCCGGTGGTTACCCCACCAGTAAACCTTCCACAGTAAGTCATTTTCCATGAGCTTGCGCTGGGCGACCGATTTCAGATCTGCTTTCGTCAGCAGCACAGACTGCAATTGGGTAGCCATTTTCGTTTTCTTGACAGACCAGTAACTCACGTGTCCTACGTGTGTATTAGGCCCCCTTTTCTCAAACACAACGCAAGAAAAGGGAGCAATTGCATCGTGAAAGTATACATCCCTGGCATGATCGAAACTGACGACCTCACGAAGAGAGACAGAATCCAGCCACTGCCACCTGAAAGCGCGGCTCTTCCTAGCTCGATTCAAGATCGTGCCTGCCGTTGGTACTAGAAGGCCCGCGACACCGCCTTCGTTAAGAAGATGCACTGACAGGTGGATAAATGCCTGGCTGAGTTCTGTGTTTCCAACGGTTTTTCCCTGAGAATCGCACCAACTCTTGACCTTCTTTCCCTGGTGTCCGATGGATTTGTATTTCCCCCAAGGCGGATTTCCGATAACGATATCGACTGAGTTCTGACCCAATCGCCATTCACCAGAAATCGTGTGCAATTCGATGTTGAATGAGTTGTCGTGCAGGAGGATATTGAAGTGCTCGGAATCAGGGCATGGAGGTTGCGATAGGAGATTAGGAAGTCGCCGTCCCCTCGCGATATGTGCTAGGATATCCTTCGGCTCCAAATAGTGCATGAATGCCAAGTACAAGCTAAAGGCGGTTACCCGTAACGCTTCTTCGTTAATCTCGATACCTGCTATCTGATCGCGCAGGATATTTCTCAGTTGGTTCCAATTGAGTCGAGAGTTCTGCTTTTGGCTCTTATAACGGACTATGCGACGAAACGCCTCCACGAGAAACACCCCTGATCCACATGCGGGATCAAGGATGACCGGTCTTCTTGCCAGCCTCTCGTCTGTAAGGACCTGTGATAGTACGAATTCAGCTAGGCAGGGCGGGGTGTAATGACTCCCGCCGTCTGCCGAAGAGTCATTCTCCGTATGGTAGAACTCCTCATAAATGCTGCTTATCAGTTCGATAGGGATGATATCGAATCGGTAAGCGAAGAAGAACAATTTCGGCGCGCTGGGGTCGGTATTGCCGCAGAGGAAAGCCCCCAGTAGGCGCAAATGACTTTCGGTAACAGCCTTTTTCTCTGCTGGATCCTCAGGGAACATGTCGCCATTGAAGTCGATGGCGAGCTGCCGAAACAGCGCGTACGTGAAGCTCTTGTCCTGAAGGACACGGAGGTATGAACGACCTGCAAGGTCAGAATCTGCAAAACCACTCGGCAGCGGCGTGTCGAGAAGCTTCTGCCAGTGCTTGTTGCCTCTCGCCACTCTCTCGAAATACTCGCGCACCAATATCTTGCGATCCTCAAGATACCGGATAAAGATTGATCGGCCAATCAGAGAATGGACATGCCTTGGCTTCAGTTGCTTGTGCTTTGTTAACTCTGTGCGCACCAGCCGCAGGTCTGCAATGAGTGCTTTGTCCGCTCGCTGATTGTCTCCAAATGTGATGTCCCCAAAGACCTTTCCAGATTCGATTTGTTCGCGTCGGTAACGAGAAAGCTTCTCTGCCACTTCCTTTATTGTCGTTGCTCTATCGAGCTGGCGCTCGGTTATATCCTGATCCCAGGATTCCGCACTCTGGGCGGGTCCTTGCGTTAGATCGTACACTGCTAATTCGCCAGGGGATGCAAGGAATAGTAAAGGCGGCCTCGCCATGTTCCATATCTCCTGGAACCGAAGGCGATGCCCATTGGGAGCGGACCGAGCAAAGACGATTACCGGATTGTTGTCGATAAAGAAGACCTTCTCTGCTCCGACCTTCTTGGCGAGAGAAAGCCACTCCCCCTTGTCAATCCAGTTATCGGCCGTCAGGCCCTGAGGTGAATCGGTCGCGTCGAGCAGCGTACCGTGAACATACCCCAACTCTTGATACGCAGCCTCCAAAAGCCCTTGGGCCGAATCTGCGCCAACCTCTTTTCTCACAAGGCTCCCCTGACACTGCCGAGCGTCGAAAACAGCACATACCTTCACAACTAGACCCGAAGATACATGCCTTTCCAGCAGTTGACAACGGCAAAATCGGCAAGAGGGCGGGAAACGGCGCGATGGCAGGTGCTTTCTCTCGACATCCGCAATCTCACAACAGCTCTTCGTAACCCCTCTCGATTCCTATGGGGTGGTTTTGGGGTCAGCTAATCCGGGGGTGATTATCGCAGATTGGGGGCGGGGTGTCAAGGCCTGGGATGCGGGGTTCGTGACCCGTCGCCCGGCGGGGCCGGGAAGTACGAATTTCGAAGTTCGAAATGCTAAGCAAATTCGGAGGGCTAAAACCGGAATGTTCCAAACGCTCGACTCGGCGGTTTGGGGACGCGGAGGATGCGTTCCGTTCGATGGCCAGATCTTTCGACTCCGCTTCGCTCCGCTCAAGATGACAACCAGGGAGGCGGAGCTGTTCGGGACGTTTGAAATTCGGTGATTCGGGCTTGTTTCGGGTTTAGGAATTCGGATTTGGGATTTCCTCGCCGGCCGGGGGTTATGAGCTGACGAGCTTGTATTTGTCGGGGTCTCGGAGGATGGCGATGGACAGATCGACGTCGAGGGCGGGCCAGTAGAGGTGCGTCTCGTGGAGCAACTGGACGTCGGTGATCTGGCTGACTTTGGCGTCGCGGAACCAGGGGAACTTCTCAAAGGGCAGAAAATACTCCGTCCCCCTCAGCAGCAACCAGAACGCATGCGCGGAGATATTGGTGACCTCAGGTTTGGAAGTGGCTTTGCCAGGCTTTAACGATCTCACTTCGGTGCTCCTCGACAATCTTCTGTAGGCGGCTCAACTGGCGCGAGCTAAAGCCGGTGTATGTCGCCAACGCTACAATGGGCTCGATCCAAAACTTGGCCTCACCCTCGGCCGAAACGACATGGACGTGTACCCTTTCTTCCTCTCTGGAGAAGAAGTAGAAGCGGTACTTGCCTATGCGAAAGACCGTGGGGCTCATAGTGCTGTACTATACGAATCGAGGCTGTGATTGGCAACAGAAAAGCGAAGCGGGCCAGTTTCCAAGATTCGGAATTCGGTGATTCGGGCTTGTTTCGGGTTTAGGAATTCGGATTTCGGGTTTCCGCTGGGGCCGGGGCGGCCGTCGGGAAAGTGGGGATTTACGGATTGGGGGTTGGGGGGTATAATCGTCGAGTTTGGGTCGGTGGAAATCCGGCATTCTCATTTGATGCCTATCTGAAATAGAAAGGAGAGCAACCAAATGGCAGCGACAATTTATTACGAGAACGATGCTCCGATCGGGCCGCTGCAGGGCAAGAAGGTGGCGGTGATCGGTTACGGCAGCCAGGGGCACGCTCACAGCCAGAACCTGCGTGACAGCGGGATCGAGGTGGCGGTGGCGGAGCTGGAGGGGACGGACAATTTCAAGCTGGCGGTCGAGCACGGCTTTGCGCCCAGCGATATCGCCGCCGCCATGGAGGGGGCGACGCTGATTATCGTGACGCTGCCCGACGAGGTCCAGGCGAAGGTCTACGAGAGCCAGATCGCGCCGAACCTCAAGGCCGGCCAGACGCTGGGCTTCTGCCACGGGTTCAATATCCACTTCAAATACATCGTCCCGCCCAAGGACGTCAACGTCGTCATGATCGCGCCGAAGGGGCCGGGGCACCTGGTCCGTAGCGAGTATGAGAAGGGCGGCGGCGTGCCGTGCCTGGTGGCCGTCGAGCAGGACGCCACCGGCGACGCCAGGCAGACCGCTCTGGCCTGGGCCAACGGCATCGGCGGCGCCCGCGCCGGCGTCATCGAAACGACCTACAAGGAGGAGACCGAGACCGACCTGTTCGGCGAGCAGGTGGTTCTCTGCGGCGGCCTCTCGGCGCTGATCAAGGCGGGCTTCGAGACCCTCGTCGCCGCCGGCTACCAGCCCGAGATCGCCTATTTTGAATGTATGCACGAGGTCAAGCTGATCGTGGACCTGATGTACCAGGGCGGGCTGAGCTACATGCGGTACAGCATCAGCAACACCGCCGAGTACGGCGACCTGAGCCGCGGGTCGCGGATCATCACCGACGAGACGCGGGCCGAGATGAAGAAGATCCTGAGCGAGATCACCAGTGGCGAATTCGCGAAGGAATGGGTCGCCGAGTATCAGGGCGGGCTCAAGAAGTTCAACGAATTGTACGACAAAGACCACGGCAGCCAGCTCGAGACCGTCGGGCGGACGCTGCGGAAGATGATGAACTGGATCGACGCGAAGGAGGTCTGATTCGCGTCGCATCGGCGTGCCGAGCCAGAGGAGAACCATGAGAGCGGATACCACGCGTAGACGGAGCGGCACGGCGGCGCTGCGGGCGGGGGCTCTCTGGTTTCTTTTGGGCCTGTGCGGCTGTGCGGTTCTGTCGTATATTCCGCCGGAGAAGCTGCCCTATGCAAAGCTCGCCGACCCCTATCACCGGACGCAGCTCAAAACCAGCACGACGCTTGACGTGTTGAACCTGTCGCGCGCGCCGAGCTACCAGTTCGAGGCCGGCGCGGTCGGCAAGACGCTTCTGAGCCAAAGCGACACCGCCGCCGCACTGACGGGCCAGAGCAAGAACGGCCTGAAGACCTGGGTCAACCTGATGGTCTTCGACGAGCACCGCATGACGGCCCGGCGCAAGTACTTCTTCTGCAGCGACGAGCGGGCCACCGTCGCCCCGACGCAGCCGAAGCGGTACCTGATCCCGCCGCGCAAGGGACTGCTCTTCGACGCCCAGATCATCGTCGATCCCGAAATCCGCACGACGCCCTACGCGACGGAGGAGGCCAAACAGCTCGCGCTCATCCGCTGGCTGGCCGAACAGTTCCAGACCGACATCCGGATGCTGACCGGCAGCGACGAGAAACCGGCGCACGCCAACGAGCTGGTCTCGTTAGCGGGGATGATGATGAACCAGGTTTTTCGCGGCCTCCTGACCGAGCTGGAAAAATCGCCCGGCCTGGCGCGGGACCTCGGCGACGCCGAGGGGGTGGCGTTCCCGCACATCAGCCTCGACACCGGTCGCATCCAGGTCCTCGCCCAGGACGACGTCGCCGTCATAAAAATCCGGGTCAACCTCCCCATGGTCGGCCACCGGTAGGATGCGAATACAAAACGCAGTAGTCAGGCCAAGGCAACGGCCTGTACGGATTAGCAAGAGTCCTGGCGCACTTAGGCGCTTGTCATTCCTTCGGCTACGCTCTGAGCTTGCCGAACGAGACAGGCTCTGAGCCGCAGGCGGAGAATCCGGCTCGCGAAAGAAGTTGATCTCAAGGTCACGGCCCGGATCCTTCACTTCGCTGCGCTACTTTCAGGATGACGTGTCGCAAAGGAATGAATCGTAATCCGTATCGCAGACTGGCGGAGCAACGTTTACCAGAATGAGGGGAACACAAGATGAAGACTCGCTTGGCGATCCTGACGATCCTGACGGTCCTTCCGCCGACTTGGGCCGCGCAGCAGGAGAATGCAAGTTCGGTTACGGCCCATTCCCGCGGCCTGCACGGGTACATCGGCTACAGTGCATCCCGACCGCCGGACCGGGCCCACTACAGTGCGGGCATGGGCTTTTACTCTGCGGTCTGGCCGCTGGTCAGCGAGCCGATTGCCCACTTTCAGATCGGCCTGCCCAGCGCCTGGATCACCCCGGACAACTCCGACAACAAAGACACTCCGCTCGCTCCCGTCGGCACGCTGGCGCGGGACAACTGGCCGGCACGCGGGCCCACCTGGAGCAGCGTCTTTCAGACCGTCGAAGGTGGCTTGGGCTATTGGGCGCGCAACCATTTCCGGTACGGCCCGCCCAAGTTCAGCATGAACGCCACCCCGCAATGTTACGACTACGAGGTCGGATCGCCCGGGTGGTCGTTCTTCTACAGCAACGAAGCGCTGCCGGACGACCGCCTCGGCATCGCCCAATTGAGCAACCGGCTGCTCATCCCGCCGGACGCACTGCCGTTTCAGGGCAATCCCAACGGCGAGTTCCTGGGCTACACCTACATGGCGCTGCCCTTCACCAGACCCACCACCGGGGACCCGCCGACCGGCGATCAGGCCTGGACCTGTTTCCTCAGCGCGGCTAACTTCAAGGGCCCCATCGCCTACTACATCCCCGAGACGTGGAGCAAGATCGGCAAGCTGTTCAATTATCCGTTCATTTACGGACGGGGTCTCGACGCCCGGCGGGGCAACATGGGCGGCGGTGCCATGGAGATCAACACCGTGCCCCGCTTGGAAAGCAAAGACAGTCAAGGGATCGCCTACTCGAAGATACCGAAGCTGCAATTCCCCGTGGACGAGCGGGGGCGAAGCCTGCTGGTCCAGGGCGTGACGTATTATTCGAAGGCGGCCCTGTATGACGCCTTCAAGGCGTGGCGCGACGGCGGGCCGGCCTGCTCCGGACGCTTCGACGAGCGCGGCGCCTGGAAGTCGAAGCTCACGACGCGCACCACGCGCTTCGACCAGGCGGGCAAGCGCATGACGGATATCGAGAAGGTCTTCGATACCAAGGTGTACGAATCCAACGTGTGGGGCCTCGAGTGGTTCGACAGTGACATCAGTTCCAACGGCGTGTTCCCGCAGTACTACAAGCACGTCGGGGACGAGCGCGTGGCGGTCGCGGCGGCCGATGTGCCCCCCGAGACCCAGCTTCACAGCCAACGGTTCAAGCTGGCCGAGCGCGGCGCGCCCTACACCTCACCGACCAGCGGCGCCTGGACCAATCCCGGCCCGGTGCGCGGACCGTTCACCGTCACTCTCGCCGATGGGTCACTGGTCACCTATTCCTGGTATCGTTTCGTCGATCAGCCGTCGTTTCAGCAATACAAATGGAGCGACCAGAAGAAGGCCCGATTGCAGTCCTTCGTCGAGAAGATCCACGCCCATTGGCCCATAGACACCGACTACATGGCCCCGCCCAGCCGCGGCACCCTGGCAACGCTCGATCCGGCCCTGCTCGTAACACCGCCGCCCGGCCTGGAGGCAGGCTACGTCCCCATCGTAACGCGCCAGGAAGACGCCCGCCGCTAATACGTGGCAGGAACAATTCGCGCGCGGCGTTGTCATCCCTTCGGCTACGCTCAGGGCAAGCTCTGAACGTAGCGCAGCGAAGTGAAGGAGCCGGTCACCACATAAGAGGACTGCTGCGTTCGCATCACACCATGTAGACTCCTGGCCGCCGAGGCACGCAGTCCGCTTAGGATGGGCTTGAGCCCATGCGGCCATATTGGATTTGCATCCGCTGATAAACCCACCCCGGCCTCCGAACCGAATCGGATACGTACGCGCGCTGAGACGCTGAGAAAAGCAATCGTAAACCGCCACCGGCCGCAATCTCATCTACCCGGTTCGCCCCCGCCGGACCACGGGGCACGGATCACGGGTCGGAACCGCTGATGAACGCCGATGAACGCGGATAACCGAGATACGCTTCACGAAAAAACGCTTTTTCGCCGATTTTGCCATCAACATTCGCCCCCCGACAAACGCCTTCTTGCCGGCCGGGGTTGTGCCAAGGCTCTATAGGGATTGTCCTCCTCCCGCACGCCCCGGCTGATTCTGCCATCCCGGACCCCAGCCGCAAGCCAGAACCACGAAACCGCAGAGGACGCCAAGGACGCGAAGAAATAATCAATCATCAATCATCCTTAATCAATTCCAAGGCCCCGCCGGAACGGATTTTTCTCAATTCCGCCCCTTGTTCTGGTCGATACTCTTTGGTAGGATTTGGCGATATCCGGGACACCTTGAAATACGAGAGACTACGCTGCGACCGATGTGGTTAGCCTCGTTCCGGCGGGCCTTGGCTGGGCTTGACATTCCAGACGCCAGACGGAATCGAGAGATGCGAAACCGCAAAGGACACAGCGCGGCCTCGGGCTTCGCCCACCGGCCGCAACCAAAACTTCCTTCTTCGACAAACGGCCATAACTTCCTGTAAATACTCGCATTACATCGACCCACAAGCAAAAACGCGCACGAAAAACGAGAAGTTGAAGGATTGTAGTACAGAGGCCGCCGAGGTAGACAATATTAAGCTGCAAATGGCAGACTCAAGGGCAAGCTACGACCGCCCCCGGCTGACGAAGTAAACGGAATTCGGCGAGGAACCATCGATAGACGCGGCCTGAGACCTTCACTTCTCGGTTTTTGCGCTCCTTCTGCGTCGGCCGTTGTTTTTGCGCTGCTTCTTGAGGTGGGTCAGGGGAATGCGTTTTCCGCGTTCATATAAATAAGTGTATTTGCCGCGCTGGGCCTTCTCCACTTCGACGAGTTTGTCGAAGATGTCCGGGTGGATGTCCAGCAGGGCCTCAAAGTCGGCTCGACATTTGTAGGCTCCGCACCAGCATTCGGCTGATGTTCCCAGATCGGCTGTCGGGCTCTTGGGCAGATTGTGACGTTCGATGTAGCTCTCGACCTTCTTGTCCGACCAGTTGAACAGCGGGCTCGCACTGATGCATTTGAAGGCCGGATGGTACCACACGGGCACGTACGTCGCGCGGATGTTTGATTCGGCGGCGCGGATGCCGTCGAAAACGAGCTTGGGCCCGTCGATTTCAGCCAGGAACCGGCGAATCGGCGCGACCTTCAGTGTCTCGCAGCACCAGCGGGAGCGATGTCCCGGGATGCCCCATTTCTTGGCGATCTCGAAGTAGTCGTGCGTTGGGCGCACCGTCACCAGCGGGACGTTCAACTTGTCGCAGACCTCTTCGACGTATTCCTCAATCTCGGGGAATCCGGCCGTCGTATTGACGTGCAGGGCTGTTATCTCTTTGTTCGCGTGGTCGGCGAGCCTGCGCATGTACTCCAGCAGGCAAAGACTGTCTTTCCCGCCGCTGAACAGGATAAATGCTTGCCCCATACGCAGCAGTTTCAGCGTGTCGTCTCGGGTAATACCGATTTCCGCCCGGGCGCGTGTCGCCTCTCCATCCTTGATTTCACACGCCTTGAAGGACCCGTTCCCGTTGGTGTGACAGACGTAGAGCGGTTTGACTGCCGTCTTGGGTACCCACTTGGAGATCAGCGTCCCCCTACGCCGGCACTGCCTGCAATAGACCTGCAACCCACGAAAATTCTTCCGCGCGATCGTCTTCGCAGCATCAGCCCATGCGGCGTCATAACCATTTGTCCTGTGCCTCTTTCCGTTGCTGTTCGTGCTCATATATCTCTACATCGGCTGTCGGTGGTGAAATCGTGAATTTTTCAAGGGCCATAGGAACGTCAGTGGTCGTATTGTCGAAGCTCTCAGGCGCACGATTCATTTCTTGGTTTGTGTAGCATCTGCGAGCTTGTCGACAGCCTGCAAGAAATCCTGCCACTGGGGACGGTCTTGTTCAGGCACCAGGCTCTTATCGTCCCATGTGTACAAATACCACAGGAAGTCATGGCCTGCTTTCCGAGCTTTCTGGCGGATATCCTCTTCCTTGCCTTTGGGTATACACTCTGCGAAGAGCCAGAGTTTCCTGCCTTTCAAATACGGCTTCAGGCGTGCGCAATACTTCTGATCTCTTTCGCACACGGAGCTAAGATACGATTTGCAGCTTATCACTGCCAGGACGTGTCTCAACTCGATGAACCTGAAGTCCATGATATTGCCAATTTCACTAGGTCCCTCGCCGTTCCATCGGTCTAAGTGGCCATTGGCGTGTACAATTATGTCGCATTCAGGCGATAGGTACACACCTTTGTCGTCCATGATTTGACCCCAGTTGGCGTCCAGACCGTGTCGTTCGAGTCTCTCCTTGAGTATGTAGATGAGCCTGGCGGCTAAGCGGAGCCCTTTCACGAAGTCAAAAACGCCACCCCCTTCCTTGTCGATTCTTCTTATCTCGTGGTCCGAACGCCATTCTATCAGTTCGTTCGCAAGATTTGTTAATTTCCTAAGGGCTAGATGCCGGGCGTGACCACCCTGCCGAAGTGATGCGTGCATCTGCTTTATCCCTTCCTAGCTAAACCTTCAAGATAACACCGCTTTGTCTTCTTTGCGCCTTTAGCGTGTTTCTGGAGCCGATCTTTTCCCTTGCGGTTCATAACCAGCTCTGCGAGTTGGTCATTGATTGTAATAGAAATGAGATTGTCTTCGCCCAAGAGTCCTGATAGCCGTTCGCGCAGCTTTCTGACAATATCCTGTGCTTTTGGTACAGCAAAGTAGGCCACATAGTGTTTGATGTTGCGCGAGCGCTGCACACGTTCAACCAGATCTCCGATTCTCGCATCGGGTGAAGATCTTCGCAGACCAACTAATACCCTTACGTCATTTGAATTGAAGTAACCTTTCACCACTGCCTTGGCGACGACGTTCTGGTCCGAGTGACTCAGCTTGCTGAGTCTGTGTAGAATATCGAAGCTTGTGAGCCTACCTTGATGGACCAGTTGCTTCACCGCTGGGGCACACTTGCGCACGGAGAGTATCTGACGTATCATTTCAGGGGACAATCCAACCGTTTCAGAAAGCTCACGCATACCGCCCAGAGCTTCGCGCGCGATCAGGAGCTTTTCGGAGACCTGCAGCGGATCTAGTTTTCGCTTTTTTCGTTTTGTACTCGCTATGATCGCGGCTATGGCGTCATCCACGTCGCGCTGCGTTCGCTTCCTCTTCGAAACACTCTTTTTCTGATTCCGATGGTGCATTATAAGTAGCCGTTCCTTGAGAGCCAGTGCTCCAAGGCCTCCAGCGTGATCTCATCTGGTCCTTTGTGACGCGAATCAACGGCTCTTTGCAGACCCTCTCTCAATTTGGGAGACAGCGGGACAACCACGCTCTTCTCGATTCTTGGTTTGAGCGACTCTTCCACGATTTTGCGAGCAGGCCATCCAGGATGCTCTTCGCCATACTCAACCAGCCGGCCTTTCTGGTATTTGTCCAACTTGTATTTCTGCATTGCTTCGAGCAGTTCGTCAGCTTTTTCTATGTTGCCTTTGGCAGCACGAATCGTTCGCTGTACGTCTACAGGCTCCACCTTTCGTTGTCTGAGCCTCTGCTTGGTCTTCTCCGACGCCAGTTCGTCGATGTACACATACTGGCGAATCCTCCGTGGTGACAGTCCAGTGACCTCACACACTCTTTCTATGTCCCTGCCGAACCGTTTGTATAGAACCGTGGCTGCCTTTGCCGCGTCAGCATGGTTCAACTCTACACGATGGACGTTTTCCACCAGAGAGCGAATCATCGCTGCATCTCTATTCAGCTTATCGAAAACCTGAGCGCGAATCGTTTTCCTGCCGAGCTTCTTGTGCGCCAAGTATCTTCTTTGTCCGACAATAAGGTCATATTGCCCTCCTGGTCTTTTCGTTACTTCCACAGGTTGGATAAGACCGACCGCCTTGATACTTTGCGCGAGTTCATCTACTTCTTGGCTTGTACCTTTCTTTCGCACATTGTGATCACTCACGCGGATCCGGTCTAACTCAATGTGTTCTACCGTCGGTTCGGTTGTCTCTGGCTTGCGCCTTGTGCTCATGTTACACCTTTCCATCCGCAAGGATAGTCTACTCTGCTTCTAGTTGCCGTTTGCGGCTTCACGCGTGCCTTTCTCCATACTGGGAGGATAATGCACTGCCTCTGCAATTGAAACGGCGAAACTCTGAGACTTACCGTTTTCCGCGAGTTCCTTTGCCTCCGCCGTCGCTAGGACGATGCTAAGGGCGAATCCGAGGGCGAACAGGCCCTCTAACGAGCGGATCCAGAACTTGTGCTTCAGGAGGCGTTTCCCTATGCTCCGCTTCTGTCCTTCGCGCATGCCCGCGCGCCTATCGATACTTAGAGGGCCGATTTGGCTTCCATTCCCGTTGTAGATCGCCTCCAACTCCAGTCTTTCCAGAATGTCTTCGCCGGCCTTCGCCATCCGTCGATTGCGGACGTCAAAGCATATCGCAGCCACCGACGTCACGATACCCAGAAGGGAGATTGCCACCGTTACCGCCAACAGCCTCTTGTCGTAAGCCAGAACCCACGCGTTGGTAAGGATGCCTACCATAATCAGGTAGTAGTAGAACATCGTCATTCGTTGCTTGGCGCTCGACTCGAACCAGCGCCACGCGTATTCGAACTGAAGTGTCGTTCTCTCACAATCGGTTTGTGTCGCCATCGCGTTGTGCTCCCGCCGTGCAAAGCACGTCATCCCTTGCTTCAGCCACGTCATAGTGAGACATTTGCTTCACTCGGTGCAACTGCTCAATGCCAGTCTCGGGCTATTGGATTATCGGCGAGATGGCGGCAGAGAATAAGAAAAATCCCGAAGTCATATCAGAAATCTAAGGGAGAAGCGGCCAAATTCAGCGATTAGCCCCGTGGGGCTGCGCCTCGTTTACCCCGTCGGCATGGCTATGATTTTGTCTATGCGGCCGGCTAAGTCGGTCAGGTAGGGTTCGTCGCCGGGTTTTAGTTCTGTGGTTAGGTAGCTGGTGTATGCTATCTCCGCTAAGGCTTTTCTTACTTGGGGCCAGTTTACGTCTCCTTCGAGTAGGTTGGTCCACTGGTAGCCTTTTCGTTTGAAGTCTTTGAGGTGGACGCGGACGATGCGGGGGCCGAGGGTGCGGATCCAGTCTTGCGAGTAGCCAAAGAGAATGACGTTGCCGATATCGAAGTAGGCCTTGAGCCAGGGGCTGTCGAACTCATCGACGTAGCGGGCGAATTCCAGCGGGCTCAGCAGGAACTTGTTCCAGACGTTCTCGACGGCGATAACGACGCGCA
>Ga0272442_10002914_pt1 | contig 24313 bp, 24 predicted proteins | sample SSMForm2O_FD_200262 | JGI IMG/M metagenome (GOLD analysis project Ga0272442, IMG submission 200262) | Marine sediment archaeal communities from Little Sippewissett salt marsh, Falmouth, MA, United States - SSM-Form-2O | ecosystem: Environmental > Aquatic > Marine > Wetlands > Sediment ...
GGGATGTCGGGAAGTACAGTTCACTGGCGCTGGATGAAAATGGGTATGCACATATAGGCTATTTTGATTACGGAAATAGTGAATTGAAATATGCCAGTCAAGATGCTGATGGATGGCAGTTGGAAGAGGTAGATAGTGGAGGCGACATTGGCTTATATAACTCGCTGGTACTTGATGCTGATGATCATTCTCACCTCAGCTATTTTGACAGTGCGAATACTAATCTAAAATATGGTTATGGAGATTCGAAAGGCTGGCGTATTGTCACCGTGGATAGCGATGGTGATGTTGGCAGATATGCATCTCTGGCCCTTGATGAAGAGAATAATCCTTATATAAGCTACTATGATAATGATAAAGCTGACTTAAAATGTGCCTATCTGGATACTACCGGCTGGCATATAGAGATTGTAGATAGTGGGCACGATGTTGGACGATTCAGCTCGCTGGCATTGGACAGCAATGGGCAACCTCATATCAGCTATCTGGACTATACAGATTTATGTTTAAAGTATGCCTATAAAGAATCTGACACCTGGCATATAGAGGTTGTGGATGATAGTGATTGGTGTGGAGCTTATTCATCGCTGGCAATTGGCGAAGATGGACGGATTCATATTAGTTATTATGATATATGGCAGAATTCTCTTAAATATGCCTGCGGGAATAATGGTAGCTGGCAAATCGAGACTGTGGTTGAAGAATACCCGGCCGGCAAGTACAGTTCACTGGCATTGGATACTGGTGGCTATCCGCATATTAGTTTCTATATAAGCCGAAATCGTGATCTTGGATATGCCTATGAGGATAAGGACGGATGGCATATAGAAACCGTGGACAGCAATGGTGATATTGGCGTAGATACTTCTTTGTCTCTCGATGAAAATAATTGGCCTCATATCAGCTATTGTGGTACATATGGAAACAGGCTGAAGTATGCCTACTATACTGCCGATGGATGGAAAATTGAAATAATTGATGGTGACGATGATGCTTCCAGTCATAGTTCCCTGGAACTTACCAGCAAAGGATATCCTCATATAACCTACTATGATAGTAGCGACCATGATTTGAAGTATTACTACAAGTATAATGTACCAGTACGTTCGGTTGACCTGGCAACTATTCTTGATATAGACGTATTTCCATTGGAAATTGGATATCCGGCCCCGCCACAGGTACTCTTATATGTCAAGGCAGCACTTCCCGATAGTTGTACCGAGTACAATGATATCACCTTTGTGCGTAGTGGGAATACCATAGATGTAAGAGTTACTATAAAGAGAATAGCAAAGGAAGATTGCGTAGCTACCCCCGATGCATATTTTGAGAGAAATAAAAACTTCGGTGGCATGTTCGACGTTGGAAAAACGTATATCATCAACGTAAATGATGTGCAATATACATATATAGCCAGAGAGGCACGATGATTGTGAACTATATCAACTTCCCCATACTACAATAAGTACTAGTCCTGCGGTTAGTATGGCCGTACCGATGAGCCTTGGAATTCTCCCCTCTTCTTTATAAATAATAAAAGCGGCGACTACACCGATAGCGATACTCGTTTGCCTGAAAGCCAGTATATAGCTGGCTTGCTGCATTAACTGGTATGCCCAGAGTATGAGCCAGTAGGACGCAAAATTTAGCAGGCCGCTTAGCGCTGATAATCTCCAGTCAGTGTTTCTTATGGGAGGCCTTTCTGTATGCGATATCCAGAGGAAAAATAAATAGCTGATATAAGCGAATAAAAAAAAGAAGTAGCCGTAGCGGGCAGCAGTTGCGGGCCCCTGCGGAACTATTTCTGAAGCGGTTTTGTCAAGCAGAGTATAGCCTACGGTTCCCAGCGCAGTGAGCAGCATCCAGAGATTGGAACGGTTTACATAACGCTTTAGCTGAAATTCACCAATTGAACGTAGAGGAATCATGAAACAACCCATAACAACCAGGGACATACCTAACCAACCGGTTAAAGTTATATCTCTTCCTCTTAGAAGATCACCAATAGCTACGAGGAGAACTGGTATGGAGCGAGCGAGAGGGTATACTATAGTGAAATCCGAAGATTCGTAAGACCGTGCCAGGCAGAAAAAATAGAAGCCACAGAAGGAGCCGGCTCCTGTAACACATATCCAGGCGTTAATGGGCAGAGAATGGACTAGTGCTTCACTGGCGACAGCAGGGATAAAACCCGCCACCACTATTACGGTGATCATCCGGAAGAAGAACACAGTCTCTGGTCTCCGGTGCCTGGCAAGCAGGTTCCAGCTTGCATGCATGATAGAAGAACAAAGCACCAGCAATATTACGAAGGAATTCATTTCATTGATTTATTCTTCTTCATTATAGTGGATTTATTTAATGAAAATCAGTCGGTTATTTATAGAGCCTTATTAATGATGGTTATACAACATGATCATTGATGGATAATCTTGACCCATTTTTCATTCGATCTGGAACTGGCGACAACTGTCTCAATAAAAGATATGCTGGTTACTCCGTCATCTACAGTAGGATAATCACCGGTAATAAGTAATTGATTTGTTGATTGTGTTCTAATTGCCTTAAAAGCTTCAAGGTAAATATTAGCGAATGCTTCAATAAATCCTTCAGGATGCCCCAGAGGTAGTCGGCTGGCATTTAATGCACTGTCACACAATACAGTACTGCCTCTGGCACCCTTTGAATAGGTGGTTGAATACCCATCCAGGGTTTTGCAGATAAGGTAGTTAGGATTTTCTTGAGTCCAGGAGATCCCCTGTTCTGTTCCATAAATCTGAATGCTAAGACCATTTTCTTCGCCGGCATAAACTTGTGAGACATGCATAACTCCTTTAGTCCCACCCTTATAACGTAGTAATATACTGCCGTCATTGTCCAGCGAATAACCCGGTACAGAGCAAGATAAATCAGCACAGAGCTCTTCAATTTCAAGGCCGGTAATGTACTGGACCAGGTTTTGTGCATGTATTCCAATATCAGCAATACAACAAGAGATACCTGTTTTCTGTGGATCCATCCGCCAGATATTAAAAGAGCCGGTCTCTTTTCCGAGAAGTCTTCCTATCCATTCTTGCCTGTATTCTACGACTACCTTAACGATTTTACCCAGCGACCCCTTTTTAACTATGTCTCGAGCCTGTTTAACCATGGGATACCCAGTATATGTGTATGTAAGGGCAAAAACTTTGCCTGATCTATCTACGACGGACTTCAGTTCCATGGCGTCTTTCAGCCTACAGGTCATAGGTTTGTCGCAAACGACATTGAACCCTGCCTCCAGAAATGTCCTGGCAATATCGAAGTGGGACACATTTGGTGTTACTATGGAGACAAAATCAATCCTGTCAGCAGCCGGTAAACTGCTCTCTTTTTCTGCCATTTCCCTGTAGTCCGTATATATCCGGGAGGAATCCAGATATAATTCCTCGGCAAATATCCTGGACTTTTCGTAGTCTGAGGAGAATACGCCAGCTACGAGTTCTGCCTGGCCATCCATTGCAGCAGCCATGCGATGTACTGTACCTATCCAGGAATTACTGCCGCCACCTACCATGCCTCCACGTAATTTTCGCTTTTCCATATGTTCTATTCCAGTCCTAGAATACTTTTATTCAATTCGGGACTGGCTTCACTCCTGGCAAAGTCATCAAATGCTTTGTCGGAGCTATCTATCAACATTGACTTGATGAATTCAGCCCCTTCTCTGGCTCCCTGAGCAGAGTCTTTTACACAACACTCCCATTCCAGTACAGCCCAGGAACTGAAGCCAATCTCGGTGAGTTTAGTAAAAACTTGTTTAAAATCGACCTGCCCATCCCCAAGACTTCGAAAACGGCCTGGACGGTCCTTCCAGTCCTGATAGCCACCGTATACCCCGCTTTTAGGCGAGGGAGTAAATTCAGCATCTTTAACGTGAAAAGCCTTAATAAAGTCTCTGTAACAGCTTATATAGCCAATGTAGTCAATACACTGTAGTATAAGGTGAGAAGGGTCGTATAATATATTTACTCTGTTGTGGTTATTTGTTGCCTTCAGGAATCTGTCAAAGGTGATTCCATCATGAAGGTCCTCGGTAGGGTGAATTTCATAGGCAAGGTTAACCCCATATTCTTCGGCATAGTCGAGCACAGGCATCCATCTTCTGGCTAATTCCTGAAAAGCCAGCTTAACAAGGCCTTCGGGTCTGGGAGGCCATGGATAGAGATAAGGCCAGAGAAGCGCTCCACTAAAGGTCGGAACTACGTTTAAATCCATGTTTCTGGAGGCCTTTATTGTCTTTTTCATTTGTGCTACTGCCCATTCTGAACGTGTTTTAGGGTTTCCTCTGATAGAAGGTGGAACAAAATTATCCAGCAGCTTGTCGTAAGCGGGATGAACAGCAATAAGCTGACCATACCGTTGAGCAGCCAGTTCAGTGATTACCAGACCATTACAGCTGTCTTTTAATTCCGTACAGTAGTTTTTCGATTCTGCTGCTTTATCGAGGTCAATCAACGATTTTACCGGGACTGGAATCTGTACACCAAGGTATCCAAGGGATTTAGCCCACGATGTGATGTTCTCCAGTGTATTAAAGGGAGGAATGTTACTAACGAACTGTGATAAGAAGAGCGCAGGTCCATTAATCTGAGTCATTTTTGCCTCCTCAAATTTATTTCTTCAATAATGTGCATGTTGGCTCGAAATGGAGTTATATCAGCACAATACTGAAAACCATATTCTATCACTATGGTACGAGATATATAGTAATACCAGCGATTTTCCCCGGCCGTATTTGAGTAGTTTCATAGAATAGCTATAGCTTTATAAAATAATACCAATACCTTCTATTGCAGGGTACGCTTGACTATTCACTATAAAAAAGTAGAAAACTGCTGGCTGTATATTATTCATATCCTGTGGTGACCTGTGTCACATTACCGTATTTGTCGCAAGTATATGTACCGTTTGTCCTGCTAAAAAGAATATAGTTGGTATCGGGTTCCCCATCGCCATCAAAATCATGGCAATACAGTACATATCCTGTACCACTAACACTATCTCGTATACTGGTATCAGGAAAGCGGTGCATATCGTTTGTAGGAGTACTGACGGGATTTGCCAGCAATGTAAGCTTGTTATTCTTCATCATAAAGTTCACTGCGGCCTGAATTTCGCGAAGTTCCTCAGAGGCTGATTGTTCTGGAGGAATGTTAAGGGTAGTATTACCGGTAGATGGTGTAGTAGGTTCCGGGGAGGGTGTAGTTATTGGTTCTACAGTTGAATCGGCTAGTTTATCACTTTCGGGGATATTAGGATCAAGAGGATTCGGGTCATGCGGGTCCCAGTATCCATCGTTATCAGTGTCTACGTTATCTTTAGCTGTCCCGGTTATCTTTTCATTTGCATCGGACCATCCATCTCCATCTGAATCTAGCTGTGGTGCTGCTTCCTCCAAATACTCACAAGAAGTAGTCCATAAAAGGCAGCATAGTAGCATAGTAGCTATAATCAGTAACTTACGCTTTGTCATTATAAAATATCTTAACCAGGTCCTTCATTTCTACAATAAATTAAGGTGAATTATAATAGATCATTAGGTCAAGATATATGCATGGTATATCAGCTTGTGAAATTGAGCAACTATTTGTTGTAAATAACTAGTGAAAATTATTTTGTTCAGATGGTTAGTTACGTTTTCCTTGTATGGCAGTTCTAAAGTTGTCGATAATTTCTGCGGTTCGGGTTAGTGGAAAAGGAGGCCTGGCTATAGCTGGCGGGACAACAAGACAGACAAAAGTTGGCCCCAGCTGAGCTATTATAGTATCAATATTGTCCTCTAAATCTGCCAGTAATGTGAAATTAAAAACATTTTTATAACCGGCGGCACTGGCCAGTGATGCAAAATCTACTTTATTGGCATGTGGGATTGGCTGTCCACCTGTAGTACGATATACCTCATTTACGAAGACAAAATGAATCAAATTGGCAGGAGCCATATTGGAGATAGTAATTAGACTACCCAGGTTCATCAGCAGGCTTCCGTCACCATCAAGAACGATAACTTTCCTTTCAGGTTGAGCAAGTGCCAGCCCGAGACCCACAGATGATGCTTTACCCATGGCACCACTTAATGCCAGGTCCAGCTCAGGTTTAGCCGAAATCTGCGGCCATTCAAAGTTGGTTGTCATTGTGGTGACAACGATAGAATTGTTACGATGCTGTGATATAAGCTGTTGAGCTTTAAAACTATCTATCAAAGTTACTTATACTCCGTACCTATTAAAATGACTACAGGCTTCTGTGTTTTTTGTGCTTCTTCATAGGCAATGGCAATATTCCCCGAATCCTTATCACTTTCTATCAGGTAGTGATTGATATTCCAGGCTTTCAGTATCGGTTCAGTGAAAATAGCAGCCGAGTCAGTCATCGGTGGATCACGACGCCAGCCTCGATAACCAATAAGCAATAATAGTGGTAGATCAAGGTCTAATGCTAATCCACGTACAGAATCACCTGATTCAAAGAAACCGGTATTCTGATGCAATACCACCGCTTTTTTACCTCCAAGCATTAATCCCATGGCGATGGCTATGGCTTCACCTTCCCTGCATACGGGCACTAGGGTGAATTCCGACCGGCTTAATAGAGAGTCATACATGAACCTTGATTCACTATCCGGTAGCCAGACCACGTGGGTGATACCACAGTTTTGCAACTGATCCAGAATCTTATTTGCTGTCAGCCTGGAATTGCTGGCCATCAATATTCAGTTCCTTTTTTTATTGCCTTTAGAGTTAAATTAACAGGAATAATTCCGTACTGATTGTATTTGAGTCTGAAGAAACTGTCAACCCAATTTTATATCAGTCCGGGTGGAATGACTTTGTACAACAAACTAGTTCTCATTGCCGTAACAGGGTCTGTTAGTGTACAATATAATAAGTTACTATTCTTAAATAAGCAATTATTATCGATTTAATCGCAGAAATGCGCTCCGCAAAAGTTTGTTTTACCGGAATAGCGAAAGGACAATAACAAAGGAGGAAATAATGAGTTCAAAAATATACCAGCTTATGATGCCGAAGATGATTCGTTTTGGTGTTGGATCTCTGGGAACTTTATCTGATGAGCTAAATATATGGGGGACCAAGACAGCATTAATTGTAACTGATCCCGGAATAGAAAAGGCTGGATTGATTGAACCGGTTAAAGAGCAGCTTTCGATAGCCGGTGTTTCTGTAGATGTGTGCAGTTCGGCTGAACCGGAGCCGACCTTACCCGGGTTGGATGCTTTAGCTGACAGATTTAATAAGAAGAGATTTGATATATTGGTAGGCGTTGGTGGAGGTTCAAGTATAGATACGGCTAAGGGACTTTCTATCCTGTTGACGCATGGAGGCAAAGGAGCTGATTATCTTGGTATCGGTAATGTTCCAGGGCCTTGTATTCCTGTTGTTGCTATTCCCACCACTGCTGGCACTGGCAGTGAGGCAACGAATATTGCTATCTTCGGCGATACGGAAAAACAGCTTAAATCGGGCATCGTAAGTCCTTATATTTTTGCTCGCCTCTCCATCGTAGATCCTGTTCTGAGCTATGGATGTCCGGTCAGCGTGACTGCTGCATCCGGATTGGATACACTGGTACATGCTATTGAATGTTATACCGGTAAAAAGGCCAATATCTTTAGTGATGCACTGGCTCTTGAAGCTATAAGCCTTGTTGCCGGCAATCTCAGGACTGCGGTATCGGATGGGTCGAATGAAGAAGCACGTAAAAATATGTCCGAAGCAGCATTATTGGGGGGCATAACCATTGTCAACGCAGGGACAACTGCTGTACATGCATTGGCATATCCACTTGGCGCACGGTTTCATGTGACCCATGGAGTAGCTAATTCGCTTCTACTGCCATATGTCATGGAGTATAACTTCTGTTCTGACCTGTATAAATTTGCCATGATTGCCGGCTTGCTGGGAGAGAAAACAGAAGGATTGTCTTTGAGAGAAGCAGCTGAACGATCTATTGTGGCGGTTAAGCAACTCTCTGCTGATATTGGAGTGCCTCAGCGCCTACGAGAGCTTGATGTACCAGAAGATGCACTGGAAGGTATGGCAGTTGCCACCATGGATATTACCCGTTTGATGTCCAATAACCCGAGGACACTTACACTGGATGATGTTCGGAATATATGGAAGAATGCATGGTAGGATAAAAATCTGCATTTAGTCTTAATATCAAATAATTAACGGACTAGCCTGTATTAATATTCATGCGTATGTAACGATATATTTCTATGGCTGTTGCGGTAACAGGAACTATCAGTATCACACCCCATATGCCGGCTACATAAGAGCCGATGACAAGCAGTATTAATGTTATGGCAGGATGTATTCTCAGGTAATGTCCATGAATTCTGGGAACGAGAAGATTGTTCTCAAATAGTTGAATTGCCACGAAAAGTAATGCTACCCATACTGCTTTAGTGGGCACGGTGGCTAGTGTAACAATAAAGGCGATGAATCCTCCAATCCATGGTCCAAGTATAGGTATGAGCTCTGTTATTCCTGCAATTACTCCTAAAGTTGGTGCATACGGTATATGCATAATAAATAGGCCCAGGAAACATGAGTAACCTACTATAAATCCAAGCAGTAACTGGGCTCGGATGTATCTTCCCAGTACCATTTCAACGATTCTGGTTAAGTTCCTGACATGTTCGGCAAGCCACTGCGGCAAGGCTGAATAGAAGCTACTGTTTAACTGTGATGAGTCTTTCAGAAAATAAAATAGAAAAACCGGGATGGATAAAATGCTGAGTAGAGGGTTGAAAATACGCGGCAGGGATAAAACTCCTCCTCTGAAGAAACTCTGGATTGCGGTGCTTAGCGAAGAACTTGTTTCCAGTAGAAACTCGTCCATCTCTTGCTGCAACATAGGGGGCAATAATTCGCGAATTCCTTCTGCCCATACACGAATAACCAGAATACTGGAGGAAATAAATTTAGGTGCGTTGGAAATAAGGGTGGTAAAAGCTCCGATGAATATATCTACAATAAGGTAGATGACAAGTCCTACCAGGGCAATGCTGAGCGCGATAAACAGAACTACTAACGTAACTCTTTTCGCATGTCTGAACCTGTCATGCTGTGGTAGTCTATTTTCAGCCCATCTGAGAGCGGGTAAAAGCAGGTATGCGAGTACCAGTGCAACGGCGAAGGCAAAAAGAACTTCCCTTAAAATCCAGAGAAGCGTGCATAGTAGCAGCAAGCCTATTATAAAAGATATCAGGCGCCAGTTCTTTTTAAAAATACTGTTTACTGTATTCAAAGGCACTTAACCTGTTCTGCAGGTCATCTCTATAAATAGTTTCAAGGAGGCTGCACTTTCTTTAGATCTTCAGTACCACATATTCAGCATGTAATTATTTATATCTTCTCTCTTGAATGAATATGTAGTCAAGCCATTTGTAATAAACCCCCAGCTTATTTTATGGTAATGGAGGTTTATTTAACGGCTTCTCCTCCCCTGGCATGAGCCTTATCTATAGCTTCAGTTGTTACCTCTCTAACATCTTCAACAGTTTCTACAGCGACCTCTTTAACATCTTCAGCTATTTCGGCTGTTCGAGCTTTGATTTTGCTTGCTCCCTCTTTAACTATTTCTCTTGTGTCCTTTCCAGTAAGAGGGGCATAGAGAAAGCCAATAGCTGCTCCTACAATTGCGCCCATGATAAAGCCGGTGAAGAAACTAGGGAATACATCCTTATCCATTGTGTTTTCCTCCTTCCCGTTTGCCAAATATTTTGTTGATGGCTTCAACACCTTTATATATGCCTTTAAAAAAAGTTCCCATTTCAGCAACAGGAGAGACGAATCTTTTTCGTAGTGACGAAGTAATTTCCTGGATATTCTTGGAAGTAGCTTCTAATGATTGCAGCACAGTCTTGGATTTACGGTACAATGAAACCACCAGGACAGTTATCATTATTACCGCTACAGTAGCCATAACGCCAAAGATACAAATTACCAAATCTCGAAACCACTCTATACCCATCTGTACCCCCTTCGTTGATTAAATTATTCTATTCTATTGTAGCATTTATTTTTACTCTGTAAAGTAATCCATGAAACAATAGAATTTCTTTAGTTAATAATAACAATAAAAAAAATAATCAAATATAAAATATGAAAAGAGAATGTCTAAAGCTTGTACTATGATGGAGTAATCATGGTTCACACTGGGAAATTGCTGACAATAAAATACGAATCAACTCTAGCGACAGGTTTTAAATGTGAATAGATAGTGCCTTGATAGATATGACTGCTATACTCTATAATCAATAGGCAGGGTGCTTTGCCCCGTTTAATGAGCTATAAGTAAGGGAGGTACGATGAAAATACAGGATTATCGTCAGGTAAAGGGGAAAGAGGAGGTACCGGGAGTAACGATGCATGTAGTGGCTGGTCCTGATGAGGGGGCAACAAACTTTGTCATGCGCGTTTTTGAACTTGAACCTTCAAGTGCAACTCCTTTCCACTCTCATGCATGGGAGCATGAAGTCTATATTGCATCAGGGAGTGGTGTGGTTAAAAGTGAGCAGGGAGAAACTCCATTGAAGGAAGGTGACTCGATTTACGTTAAGCCTGGTGAGAAACATTGTTTTAACAATGCTGGTAATGATGTATTTCGCTTTGTCTGTGTGGTGCCATTGATTGATGGGAAGATGCCGGGTTCACTTTCAACCGCGAAAACATAAAAACTAACGCTGGTGTTTTCCCTGTGGTTTATATCAGTCTTGCCTTAATGTAGTAACTGATGCTATGGAGCTAAGCACATGGCTAGCGCCAGATGCAGGTGAGTCCGCCATCAACAAGCAGGGCTGCGCCATTGATATATTTTGCTTCATCTGAGGCGAGGAATAGTGCTGCATAGCCAACATCCCAGGCCTCGCCTTGTTTACCGGTGATACACATGGTATCTCTTATTTTCATAGCTTCTTTTATATTGCCGCCGTATGAATCCATAATAGTTGCTGCCACCAGTGGTGTGTTCATAAGCCCGGGTAATATGGCATTTGCCCGTATTCCTTTCTGTGCATACTGGATAGCTATCTCCCTGGTCAGGGCAATTACGCCGGCTTTAGCTACTGCATACGGTGTGCTGATACAGCTTGGTAGAGTTCTTATTGCGTTAAGTGAGGAAATGTTTACTACGGAACCATTTCCCTGCTGTTCCATATATGGCATCACGTATTTCGTGGTCAGAAACATACTTTTTAGATTAACATTCATAACTCTGTCCCATGTTTCTTCCGTAGTTTCTACTACTCCACCGGGTATCTCAATGCCAACATTATTGTGCAGGATATCAATTTTAGTAAAAACTTCGATGCATTTATCCACTATTCTTTTGCAGTCATCGGGAATGGTTACATCAGCCTTGAAGACAAAAGATTCACCACCTTCTCCTTTGATAATATTATCGGTCTCCTCGGCTGCATTGAGATTGCGGTCGACCAGCATGACCTTTGCCCCTTCACGTGCATAGAGAATGGCCGAAGCTTTACCGTTTCCTACTCCAGGACCTATAGATCCGGCACCGGTAACAATAGCTACTTTCCCTTTAACGCGATCTCCCATTATTGACCTCCGTTGCTGTAAGTTTGTTTTATTAGCTGTGGTGGAATACTAGCACCTGCTGTTTGAGCTATCAAGGGTTTGTTCTCAATCGTGAAGTTAGTCTAACGGCGACTGCTAGAAATCCGATTAATGGCTCTGGTCAATGGTTGTTTAACATAATTAGCTGGTAGCAGGTTGAGTGGTACAGCCTTGCTACATATAAAAAGATGATAGAGGAATGGCTGCATTATTGGCTGATGCTATTTCTTTATATAAGTAGCCTCTGTTAAAATTACATTTATTCAGCCATTAGACACTGGAATTTTAATTATCTCCTCGATAACGGGCGGAGTTGCGACCAGAAGTCATTTGAATTATAAGCATGATATCTTCAGAAGGAGCTGAGAAAATAGTTGCCTAAGAGAATTAGTCTGAGACAAGGATTTCGAGAATGGGGAGGAGGAACTGCTGCATTCTTCGGTTATACTCATGGCAGTCACGACATGGTTACAGGCCTGCTGGCGGCATTATTGCCGGTAATTCGAGACTCAATGGGGTTGAATTATTTACAGACAGGGTTGCTGCTCTCTGCTTATACCATCACCTCGGGAATATCACAATTCTTCGGTGGTTGGCTAGCTGATAGATTTACACGACAGAAGATTATTTCTGTTGGCCTGGGTGGGGTAGGACTCAGTGCTATTGCTCTTGGTTTTAGTTCGACATATAGCATTATGATGGTCACCTTAGTTGCAATGGGTATATTTTCCGGTGGCTATCATCCGTCTGCGACTCCGATGTTTACCAGCTATTTTGAAAAATCACGACACGGTAGAGTGATAGCTATACACATGCTGGGTGGCAGTATTGGCTTTAGTAGTAGTCCTGTTTTAGGGGGAATTATTGCAGGTGCATTTGGCTGGCGCTATGCTTTTATGATTCTCCCTCTGCCTGTACTGATAGCTACTTTATTAATGCTATTTAAGTTTAAAAGGAAAAATAGCCAGGATGTCGATGAAACTACAGATATTGGTACTGTAATTCAAAATGAGTCCCACACTAGTGGAAAAGAAAAAAAAGAAAATAAAATAGTACAAATAGGACGTGCCCTGCGTCCCATTGCACCACTAGCTATTCTTGCAGTTCTTTTTCAGTTCGTAGGTGGAGCTGCTATGGCTTTCATTGCTATATATCTGGTAGACAAACATGGGCTAACCGCAGTTCATGCTGCCATGTGGCTGGGGATTGTAAGAGGTGGAGGAATCGTTGGTAGTCTGCTGGGCGGATGGCTTTCTGATAAATGGGGTCGTAAAAATGCTTTGATACTGGTACTTATTGTTACCGGACCTACGTTATTTTTAGCGACAAGATTACCATTTGGAGTTGGTTTGATAGCAGTACTGCTACTGCTTGGTTTATTAATGAATATGAGGCAATCAACCATGCAACCATTAATGGTGGCATATACTCCTCAGGCTTTAATGGCTACAGTATTTGGTTTCTATTTTGGTCTTAGCATGGAAGGGTCCAGCCTGATACAGCCTGTAGCCGGACACTTTATGGACCTCGTTGGCATAAACACTGTGTTCAATTTTATAGCCTTTATAGCTCTTGCACTGTCGTTATTTGCATTACTATTATGGAAAAGACCATGGAGTTCGACTGAAAAGTCATAGCTAATAGGTTCAGTTCTAACGGACGTTTAAGTAGAGTTATAATTATGGTTTCACTGTTGTCTGAGATGCAAGTTCTTATCGACGCTTTATTCTTTTGATTGTGGCATCCCTATAGACCTTAGCGAGGCTTTTACCATGCTGAGGTATTTTCTTTTTCCTGCTTGCCAGCCGCTCTTCCCGTTGCTCCTGCCTGGTTTCTCTCAACTTTCACCACTTGACTTCGTATGCTTCAAGTACCAAGTCAATGCTTTGCTGAAAGGAACTAATTGTGTCTTTGTCTATAAGCTCTTCATTAAAACTTATAATCATCTGAGTTTCACCGGAAGGTGCCCCTTTTATATGGACACTACCACAATCTTTCTGTTCAGTTGATGTCTTTAAGCTAAGGGTAACGCGTGATTGTGTTGCACCACTGGGTAACGCATAGGTCTGCAATTTCTCATTCCCAGCCAGTATCCCACGTTGTTTTAAAAGGTCACGTATTTCGTCGAGAAACATCTCAACATTAATGTCTTTATATGTCTTTTTAAATTGAACCGTCATTTTATCCTCCCTGGAATCTGAATATAATTATACCACTTAAGATATTGTCATGCCCGCAGCATTTTTATCCCGTAGTATCTCTAAAACAACACTGATAGTGCTATAATCCATAACTGATATGAAGAAAGAGTTAATGGAGATACTTGTCTGTCCGGTTTGCAAGGGAGATCTGCAACTTAATATAAAGGAGCAGGAAAAGGAGGAGATTGTTGCTGGTGTGTTGTACTGTCCTCACTGCCAGTATTCTTATCCTATCGAAGACTCAATCCCTAATCTGCTGCCTCCAGAATAAATATAATCTTTGACTAACGTCTATATGACACACCTGTTGTAGGTGACTCCCATACTTCTACACTGGCTAATGTAACCGGTAAACCGGTAAAATTGGAAAGAAGTTCTTCATAAAGGGTAGAGGCAATATTCTCACAGGAGGGCTCAATCCTGTCAAAAGGAGCCATCTCATTAAGGAAGACATGGTCATATCGAGTCAGAGCTTCTCTTAATAGTCGTTTAATCAGGGCGAAATCGCAAGCTAACCCGTTTTGTTGAAGTTTTTCAGTCTCAAGTCGGATTATAACCTTAAAACGATGACCGTGAGTATTCTCACATTTTCCATTATAGTCGCGAATAAGATGGGCAGCATCAAAGTGTTCTTCTACAAATAATTGATACATTATTATTCCTCCTGATTGAATCTTCTCACTGTCTCACTTCCATTTATGGCACTAGCCAATTCTAAAATACTCTTATTCAGTTCCGGATGGTTGAGCTGTGGAGCAATTTCTGCAAGTGGGATGAGAACAAAGGCACGTTCTATGAGACGAGGATGAGGTATGATCAGGCCTTGCTCTTTTGAAATTATGTTGTCATATATCAGGATATCGATGTCGATAATGCGGGGTGCATTACGAAAACTGGCTTTTCTACCTAACCTTTTTTCTACCTGTTTCAGGTAGTGAAGTAACTCCACCGGTTTTAAGTCGGTGCAGATCTGGCATACTATATTGAGAAAAAGGGGCTGCTCACCGAAACCTACCGGTTCAGTCTCGTATATGGAAGAAGCCTTTATCAGCTGTGTTCTCTGTCCGATCAGCGACAAGGCCTTTATCAGATTTTTCTCTCTTTCTTTTAGATTCGAACCAAGGCCTAGGTAAGCAATACTCACTTTATTGCTGCCCCCCTGATGATGGCATCACTTACCCTGCAAACACGAACTGTTTCTTTAACATCATGCACCCGGACTATATCGACACCGCTGGCGATACCAATGGCTGTGGTAGCCATTGTTCCTTCCATACACTGCTCCGGAGGTAGGTTAAGTATTTGGTTTATCATAGACTTGCGCGAGCTGCCCAATAAGATAGGCCTGCCCAATACACGTAATTCATTAAGACGGCCCATTACCTCAATATTCTGTTCTTTAGTCTTGCCAAAACCTATTCCCGGGTCAATAATGATGTTCTCTCGAGGAACCCCTGCGCTTAGAGCCTGGTCTATGCTATGCTCCAGATTAGAGAGGATAGTAGCGATAATATCAGGGAAGACGATATCGTGTTGCGGAGAGATATCCCGCTGGTTACTCATTAGGATGATGGGTATTCCTTTCTCAGCTGCAAGCTCTGCCAGACGTGAGTCGTACTTTAATCCCCAGATGTCGTTTATCATAGTAGCACCTGACTTCAAGGCTTGTTGGGCGACCTCCAGCTTATAGGTATCGATGCTAATAGGTAGTGATATTTCGACGGCTAACCTCTCCAGTAGTGGAATTACCCGGTACAACTCTTCATTTAATGGTACTGGCATTGACCTGGGGCGAGTTGATTCACCACCTATATCGATTATATCTGCTCCTTCCGCAACCATACGTTTAGCCTGGAGAATTGCTGAATCAATATTGTCTTTTATCCCATCGCCTGCGAACGAATCAGGGGACATGTTTACTATACCCATAACGTAAGTTCTTTCACCCCAGTTAAAGGTGAAATTAGCACAGTGTGTAATACCTGAGTCGCTTTCTTTATATCTGCTATTATATGGCATGATATTGATTATAGCAGAGTAAGCTATTAGAATATCAGCACAAGTAGATGTAAAGGAAAATCTATGGAAAATGAGCAAAAATTAACTCTATTGCATGAATATAAGAAAAAGACAAAGGAGGGTGGTGGTTCTGAAAGCATAGTAAACCAGCATAATAAGGGAAAACTGACTGCCCGTGAACGACTGGAGTTGCTATTTGACGCTGTAACTTTTGAGGAAATCGACTCGTTTGTAACTCATCGCTGTGTTGATTTTGGTATGGCGAAAAAAAAATATGTTGGTGACGCGGTGGTTGTTGGTTATGGGAAAGTAAATAAGCGCCTATGCTTTGCCTTTTCTCAGGATTTTACTGTCCTCGGTGGCTCTCTTTCAGAAGTAGCTTCACAGAAGATTTGTAAAGTGATGGATTTGGCAGCAGAGAACGGAGCCCCGTTCGTAGCTATACTGGACTCAGGAGGGGCAAGAATACAGGAAGGTATTGATAGTCTTAATGGATATGGCGAGATTTTTACCCGTAATACCATGTATTCCGGAGTTATTCCGCAGCTTTCTGTAATAGTGGGTCCTACTGCTGGGGGTGCCGTATACTCTCCAGCTATAACAGATTTTGTTTTTATGGTGAAAGGACTGGGACAGAGTTATATTACCGGCCCTGACGTCGTTGAGACTGTAACTGGAGAGAAGGTAAGCCTGGAGGCCTTAGGTGGAGCTATGGTGAATGCCAGCAAGAGTGGGAATTGCCATTTCCTCTATGAAAATGAAAAGGATTGCTTTCAGGAGGTTAGGCGACTGTTAGGCTTTCTTCCGCAGAATAACCGGGAAAAACCGGTTTCTATCGAGTGTAATGATGATGTTGGTCGGCAGGAAGAGAGCATGATTGACATAATACCTGATAATTCGGCTCAGGCGTATGATATGAAACGGATTATATTGAAGGTGGTTGATAATGAAGATTTTATGGAAGTACACCAGAGGTTTGCCTGTAATTTTATTGTAGGCTTTGCTCGCCTTGATGGTACTACTGTAGGTGTGCTGGCTCAGCAGCCGTCATATATGGCGGGAGTACTGGATATAGATGCCAGTGATAAAGCAGCAAGATTTGTCCGTACCTGTGACTGCTTTAATATTCCACTTATAACTTTTATTGATGTCCCCGGATATATGCCTGGCACCGACCAGGAATACAGAGGAATAATCAGACATGGAGCTAAACTGTTATTTGCTTACGCCGAAGCTACAGTACCTAAGGTAAGCGTTATTATTCGTAAGGCTTATGGAGGGGCATATATTGCTATGAGCAGCAAAAGCCTTAGAGGAGATATTAATTATGCGTGGCCAACGGCGGAAATTGCTGTTATGGGACCTGATGCGGCAGTGAACTTTGTATATCGCCGTGAACTTAAAGAGGCAGCTGATTCTATCGAGGCGAGACAGCGTCTAAGTCTTGAATACCGTAATAAATTCGCGAATCCCTATATAGCTGCTGCCAGAGGCTACATCGATGATGTGATAGATCCTCGCGATACCCGACAAAAGCTTATCCGTGCGTTACAGATGTTAAAGAACAAGGAAATTACCAATTTACCGAAAAAACATGGTAATATTCCTCTTTAACGGCATAACCTTTAAAAACTATATTCCAGACTATTGTTGTAAATATTATTATACACAATGTATTTTAATGAGGAGAAAATATGAGTCAAACTGCTAATAACAAACCGGTAAAGGTAACAGACCTCACCTTTAGAGATGGGCATCAGTCTTTACTGGCTACCCGCGGAAGAACTGAAGACCTTGAAGCTATTGCTCCCGAAATGGATAAGGCAGGTTTCTGGTCTATGGAGGTTTGGGGTGGAGCTACCTTCGATGTTATGACCAGATACTTGAACGAGGATCCATGGGAAAGGGTTCGCATACTAAAAAAACTGCTGCCACACACAAAGCTGCAAATGTTGTTGAGGGGCCAGAATTTGGTTGGCTACCGTAACTATGCAGATGATGTGGTTACTGCCTTTGTTCATCATGCTGCAGATTGTGGTATAGATGTATTCCGTGTTTTTGATGCTGTCAACGATGAGCGCAACTTCGAAACTGCCTATAGAGCTATCAAGGACAAGAAAAAACACATTCAGGGTACATTAAGCTATTCGCTCACAGAACGTAAACTGGGCGGCCCGGTATATACAGTTGATTACTACGTTAAAAAGGCGATAAAGCTTCAGGAAATGGGAGCTGATAGTTTATGCATAAAAGATATGGCGGGCTTGATTGCTCCGGATGATGCTTATAAACTGGTAAAAGCGCTGAAAGAAGCTTTAGATATACCAGTTTCTCTGCATAGCCATTTCACCAGTGGTATGGCAGATATGAGCATGTTAAAGGCTATTGAAGCAGGAGTGGATATTATTGATACATGCCTTGCTCCTTTCGCCCTGCGTACATCGCATCCGGCTATCGAGCCAATTGTTGTAAGCCTCAGCAATACTCCCAGAGATACTGGAATAAAGCTGGAACACCTGCTCAAGCTGGGGGCATATTTTGAATCTATCGCTCCCAAGTACCGTGATTTCCAGGCACATACTAGAATGTCGGTGATCGATACCGGAGTGCTGTGGCATCAAATCCCTGGTGGAATGTTCTCCAATATGGTTTCTCAGCTCAGAGAAGCAAATGCTATTGATAAACTGGAGGAAGTTTATAAGGAATTACCACTAACCCGTAAAGAGCTTGGTTATCCTCCATTGGTAACTCCGACCAGCCAGATAGTAGGCACGCAGGCGATAAGTAATGTTCTTTTTGGAAGATACAAGGTTGTTTCACAACAGGTAAAAGATTATGTTTATGGTTTGTATGGTAAAGCACCAATGCCTATTGACCCTAAAGTGCAGAAACAGATTCTTAAGGGTTATGAGAGAGGAGAGACTCCGATTACCTGCAGGCCTGCTGATGTACTGGAACCTGAATTAGCAAAAGCCAGAGAAGCGACAAAAGATATTGCCAAAGATATTGGAGATGTATTGGTGTATGCTTTGTATCCTACCACGGGAATGCGTTTCCTCAAGTGGAAATATGGTCTGGAAGAGCCACCGGCAGAGGTAAAGGCTAAAACGCTGATGGATGTCCAGCGTGAGGACGAGATGATGGCTAAGGCAAAAGCTGGTGAATTAGTGGATAAATCTGAAGTTAAAGCTACAGCTGCACCGACAGCCATTGGCTTCGACGTCTTTGTTGATGGTAAAAATCACCGGGTAGAGATATCATTGGGTGCAGGCTCTACGCTTTCAACAATGCCTTCTATGGCTGCCAGCAATGTTCCATCTTCGGATGGTGGAAAAGAAGATACTAAAGCCGAGGTTCCGAGTAACGCTATTTCTGTAGAAGCTCCTATGCCTGGAACAATAATACGATATCTGGTAACAAAAGGAGAGAAGGTTGAACCTGGACACGGTATCGTTGTTTTGGAAGCAATGAAAATGGAGAATATACTACCGGCTCCCGAAGGTGGAGTAATTGTGGCAATAAACTATGCGTCGGGCGATAAGGTTAATATGGGTGATGTTCTGGCGCAGATAGGATAGGTTGATCAATGGGAAAAACGCTAGCAGAGAAAATCTTATCAACTAAATCGGGGACTGATGCTCATGCAGGAGATATTGTCATTTCACAGGTTGATTTAGCATTTGTGCATGATACTACCGGCCCACTTACACTGAGGATATTCGAGGAAAGTGGATTTAATAAACTGGCTGATCCATCAAGAGCAATAATGTTCCTGGACCATGCTGCACCCAGTCCTATCAGGCCACTTTCAAATGATCATCTTTTCATGCGCAGATTCGCTAAAGAAAAAGGAGCACATATTTATGAAGTGGGTGATGGAATTTGTCACCAGTTAGTAGCCGAAAATTTTGCCAACCCGGGAGATGTAATTGTTGGCTCTGACTCTCATACGGTTACCGGTGGAGCACTGGGAGCATTTGCTACTGGTATGGGTTCAAGTGATATAGCTGTTGCAATGGCACTAGGGAAAACCTGGCTCAGAGTACCTGAAAGTTATCTGTTTTATCTTAGCTCGGCCTTTCCGAAAGGTGTATATGCCAAGGACCTGATTCTGAATATTATAGGCAGGATTGGAGCTGATGGTGCCACCTATAAGTCAATGGAATTTGGTGGAGAGGCATTACAGAATATGCCCGTGTCGCAACGTCTGACTATTTCCAATATGGCGGTGGAAGCAGGGGGTAAGGTTGGCCTGTTCCCCAGCGATAGTAGTACCCGTGAATTTCTAAAAAGTGAGGGGCGTGGTGATAATTATCAATCACTTTATGCTGATGCTGATGCGTCGTATGAAAAAGTTATTTCATTAAACCTGGGACAGCTATCCCCAACGGTTTCTTGTCCTCATACCGTAGATAATACGTTACCTGTTAATGAAGTCAAAGGTGTTAAGGTAAATCAAGCCTTTATTGGCACCTGTACCAATGGACGGCTGGATAGTATTGCCATTGTGGCTGCTATACTGAAAAACAGGAAACGTCATTCAAGTACCAGGTTATTGATAGCACCTGCTTCAAGGAAGGTGCTGCTTCAGGCTATAGAACAAGGATATATAAGTACACTTATTGAGGCTGGTGCGATTATATTACCCCCTGGCTGTGCTGCCTGTTTAGGTTTACATCAAGGGGTACTTGCAGATGGTGAAGTGTGTATCTCTACAGCGAATCGCAATTTCAAAGGTAGAATGGGTAATCCCGAGGCCATGGTATACCTGGCGAGCCCTGCTACGGCCGCCGCCTCAGCTATAACTGGAGAGATAACTGACCCTAGAGAATTTTTATGAACAATATCAGTAAATTCTTCTCTCTGACGAAGGCGGGAATATTCAGTAATTTCTGATAATATGAAGGAGAAGTAGAAAGTGTCTAAAGGGTTATTTACGGGAAGTGCTATTAAACTGGGAGATGGTATCTCCACGGACCATATAATACCAGGCCGTTTTGCCTACCTGAGGAGTAATTTACCGGAACTGGCCAAACATGTACTGGAGGATACTTTGCCTGATTTTAACTCAAGGGCAAAAAAAGGTGACATATTAGTAGGAGGTAATAACTTTGGCTTGGGGTCAAGTCGGGAACATGCACCTGTGGTGATTAAGATGGCTGGTATTAGCGTTATACTGGTTAAGTCGGTAGCTCGGATATTTTTTAGAAATGCCATAAATCAAGGTATGCCCGTACTATTATGTGATACAGATAAAATCAATGATGGTGATGAACTGGAAGTTAACCTTACTGAAAGCAAGGTAACTGACCATAGTAGCGGAGTTGTATTAAATACCAGCAAAATGCCACCTTTGATGTCAACAATAGTAGCGGAAGGTGGTCTCATATCGTATATTCAGAATCATAAGGACTTCGTACTGGAGTAAGTCTGAATAGTATTTGACAGTAGTCTCGTATTTGCTAATTCGAGTTTATAAGTTAGTAGGTGATAAATAAATTTCTGGCTCCGTAGTAGTATAAGAGATGTAGCCATGATAGGAGAATAGTAGTATGGAACATAAGGTAACTTTTATTCCCGGGGATGGAGTTGGCCCTGAAATAGCTGAAGCGACGCGAAAGGTATTGGAGGCTACGGGCGTACATTTTATCTGGGAGGACACTATAATTGGCAGTGATGCTTATGATAAGTTTGGCTCAGTTCTACCAGATACAGCCCTTGAATCCATAAGAAGAAATAAGGTGGCTATCAAAGGACCGGTAACAACTCCGATAGGCAGTGGCTTTAGAAGTGTTAATGTAGGATTGAGAAAAAAACTGGACCTATATTCCTGCCTTCGCCCCTGTAAAAGCTATCCCGGTATCGAGACTCCATATCAGGGAGTAGATATAGTGGTGGTCAGGGAGAATACAGAAGACCTTTATGCAGGTATCGAATTCGATATAGATAAACCGGATACAAAAGCACTACAGCAATTTGTAGCCAAGAGTACTGGAGATATAATACGTGAAGACTCGGCCATAAGCCTTAAAACTATTTCTATATCTGCGACTCGACGTATTGTACAATTTGCTTTTGACTATGCCAGACGAAATAACCGGAAAAAGGTAACTGCCGTACATAAATCAAATATACTCAAGTTTTCCGATGGATTATTCCTCAAGACATCACGTGAAGTGGCTAAGGATAATAGTGACATCGAGTTCAGCGATATGCTACTGGATGCTACCTGCATGCAGTTAGCAAAAAGGCCTTTACAATTTGATGTTCTGGTACTGCCCAATTTCTATGGTGATGTTGTCTCAGACTTATGTGCCGGATTGGTGGGTGGTTTGGGTGTTGCGCCGGGAGCTAATATCGGGGAAGAAATTGCTGTATTTGAGCCGACTCATGGGAGTGCCCCAAAATATGCTGGACAAAACAAGGTAAATCCTATGGGAATGATGCTATCAGGAGTAATGATGCTTCGCTACTTAGAGGAGACTGCGAGTGCAGATCGACTGGAAAATGCCATTGCAGCAGTAATTGCCGAAGGGAAAAACGTTACTTATGATTTAAAGTTGAATCGTAATGATAGCACTGCTGTGAGCACCAGCCGGTTTGCTGATGCTGTCATAGAAAAAATGAATAATTGACAATGGGATATAAAGGAGGTGATTGGAAATATGTCTGAAAATATTAATGGAATTAATTACCATTCTGTGCTGGATCATTCCGATCGTAAATGCATAGGGATGCTACCGTTATTTGATCCGTTGAAAGGAGTGGTGGTAGCTGAACCTCCCGGTAAAGAGGAAGGATACTGGGCTGGCGGATCAAGTGCTATATTCGATGAGAGAACTAAACAATTTTATCTTAGTTATCGTGTGCGTACAAAATTGCTGGAGCATGGCACAAAAGGTCGTGGAGGGGAGACAGTTATTTCAGTAAGTACAGATGGTAAAATATTTCAGAAAGTATGGTCAGCGTATAAGGAAGATTTTGAAGCTCTGTCAATTGAAAAGTCTTCAATAATGATTACCCCTGAAGGGAAATTCAGGCTCTATGTCAGCTATATTTCACGGCATGATTTCAGATGGAGCATTGACATGCTCGAGGCAGATAGCCCAAAAGGATTTAATACAGCTTCTCGTGTTACCGTGCTTTCACCTGTAAATACCGACACTGAGGGAGTGAAGGATCCGGTGATAATGATCGTTGGAGGGCTATGGCATATGTATGTTAATATGGCTCCGCGACCGCAGACAGATGACTGGGGGAAGTTTGACCGTATGCATCGGACTGGTAATGCCTTTGTCTCAGGTGAAGTTGCCTGCCCTACGGGTCTTGCTACCAGTCCGGATGGAGTAAATTTTAAGTGGGTTGGTGAGGTGATTTCGTGTGGGGATGCCTGGGATCGTTATCTGGCTCGGATAAGTGCGCTGGTATATACGCCACCATTCTTTACTGCAATTTATGATGGAAGGCCTAACTCGGGAGCGAACTATTCAGATAGTCCAAGCCTTGCTATCAGTACAGATCTTCGTACTTTTCATAAGATTGATCATGGGCATGGTATATTACATTCGCCATATGGTCACGGTACTCTACGCTATGTAGAAGCCCTGCGGGTTGGACACAATATTCATTATTTCTATGAAATAGATAGGCAGGACTTCGCCCATGAGCTTCGTACTATTTCCGTTCCGTTGGAATAGATAGCTTACAGGTATGGTATCAGCTTTTATTTTCCCTTATATAAAGGAAAATAAGAAGGGCGGCAATACTCTTGGCATCACAAATCTCTCCCGATGCGATGAGACGTAGTATTTCTGTGGGGCTAATACTCAACGTCTCGATTTCTAATGTATCTTCAGCTATCAATTGACTCGGTTGGAGATCGGTAGCGAGATAGCAGTGCAAGTATTCAGTTCCATATCCCGGTGCGGAATAGAAACCACCGAGCTTTTCCAATTTTCCGGGTAGATAACCAATCTCCTCCTGTAGTTCACGACGCACGGCGTCAGCAGGATCTTCACCAGGTTCAATGCCTCCGGCTGGTATCTCCAGTAATGATTTTCCCACAGCATAGCGGAACTGGCGCTCCAGCAATATATTACCATGGTTATCCAGAGCGATTACAGCAATACATTCACTGTGTTGTACAACCTCTCTGCTGGTTTGCCTGCCATCAGACATCATAACAGAGTCCACACTCAGGCTTATTACCTGGCCCTGGTATATAAGATGGCTTGAAAGTTTCTTTTCTATCGACATAACACGCTATATTTCAAATAACACATCATATTATAATGATCCGGGCTAAATATAGTATTGCAGTCCGGATGTATATTGATATCATCCATTTTCTTTTGACCAATGCAGATAAAGGAGCAGTGCCGCGGTACTCTTGGCGTCTCCAATCTTACCGGACGTTATAAGCTGTTCCAATTTATGCAGTGGTATTTT
>Ga0272442_10002915_pt1 | contig 24308 bp, 17 predicted proteins | sample SSMForm2O_FD_200262 | JGI IMG/M metagenome (GOLD analysis project Ga0272442, IMG submission 200262) | Marine sediment archaeal communities from Little Sippewissett salt marsh, Falmouth, MA, United States - SSM-Form-2O | ecosystem: Environmental > Aquatic > Marine > Wetlands > Sediment ...
AAATCCAAAAAAGTGGTTCAAGATAAAGATAGCTGGGATAAAAAAGAGCCCCTGTCTGGAAATGGCCAGTATAAGTGCCGGCAAGCCCTTTCCTAATGCCTGAAATGTAATCATAATAATAAACATGATACCGACAAAAGGTAAACCAATGGTCATGGCTTTAAAAATTTGTGTGCCGTAGGAGATAACCTCTTCATCTTTAATAAAGATCTGAATGAGCTGAACCGGGAACAGGTAAAAAATTAGGGTAAAAAAGAGGGCGATGCCTGTGGCCATGGTTCCGGCAACTCTAAAGGTATTGGTAAACCGCTTGATATTTTTTGCGCCATAACTATAGCCGATGATAGGCTGAGTTCCCGCTGCCAGACCAATAAGCAGCATGATAGCCATGGAAAAGATGCGAAAATCGATGCCAAACGCAGCGATTACAATATCACTATAACTTGCGGCTATCAGATTGCTAATGGTATTACCTACGCCCATCAGGATTTGATTAAGCGATGATGGTATGCCTATTTTAAAGATTTCCTGGTACATTTGTCTGCTGGGAGAGAAATGCTTCCAGGCAATCGATCCGACACTATTCTTCTTCAGATAGAAATAGATATAATACAACACAGCTACTGTTTGTCCAATAACAGTTGCAATAGCGGCTCCTTGAACGCCCATGCCAAAGTATAGAATAAATAAGGGATCAAGAATAATGTTTAGGCCGGTTCCGATAAACATGCCGAACATGGCTTCTTTGGCTGCGCCTTCAGCACGGAGAAGCACCCCCAGGGAAAAATTCAACATAATAATAATACTACCCGAAAAGATAATGGTTAAATACTGGGAAGCATATTCAAAAGTTGTTTCGGTTACGCCAATGAAACGCAAAATAGGGGAAATAAAAATAATACCCGTAACAGTGACGATAATGCCGGTCAGGATGCACGAGTAAAAGGTTGTTGCATTAGTCTTTTTTGCCATTAAGTATTCTTTTTTTCCCAGTAAACGGGAAATGTAAGAAGATCCTCCGTTTCCGAATACTCCGCTGATAGCCATCAGCATGATAAATAAAGGAAAAGCAACTGCGACCGCAGCCATTTGGTAAGGGTCATTTAATTTTCCTACAAAAAAAGTATCTGTGAGATTATAGATCACATGAACAAACATCCCCAATATGGTAGGAATTGCCAGACTCAAAATAGCTTTGAATACCGGTTTGTCCCTTAAAACTCTCAACCTTTTTTCGTCCATAATCTGTTATATGCTCCTTAATAATATGTAAATATTCCTGCAGTTATATATCGTGGTTATAATAGCCGATTAAGTCCATTATAAAGAACCTTTTTGTATTGTCAAGGTATTGGCAAACTAATTTTGTAAAAGTAAAATTGTTATTTTTATGTGATTAGGACTTTTATTGTTGTAGTTATAGCTGAACTAGATATTCAATTATGGGAGCAATGATCTTTTTTGCAAAAAAGCGTAAAATTGATTATGCTATGAAGGGTGATTTATAATCCATAGAAATAAAAATAGTTACATTTTGTAAAAGGAGATCATCTATTAATGAGACAGTTAATCCATTCTTTTCTCATTATTTTTTTAAGTTTATTGTGCGGGTATGTTATTCAGCTTTTAATAAAGAAAGAATATTTTGTACTACCTTTTTCGCTGGAAAAAATCAGAAAATTTTTGCAAAAATTGGGATTATTGTTTTTAATGCCAATTATAATTTTCGGAGTCTATTGGGTTATGGATTTTCAAGAACTAAAATTTTTTCTCTTTCCTTTTTTGGGTATTTTTAATCTTATTTTCAGTGGGATGATTGCTCTATTTATTGCCAAATTGCTTTCGATGAACCCTAAAGATGCTGGCTCTTTTTTTTGTTGCGGATTTTTTAGTAATTTTAGTAACATTGGAGGATTGATCTGTTTTCTTTTTTTTGGAGAAGAAGGATACAAATTGGTTCTTCTTTATACTCTGTTTGTGCGTATATTAAATTTTACTCTCGGATTTCCAGTTGCCAAGTACTATGCGATAAAGGCGAACAAAGAAGATAACAGTCATTTTAATTTTAATTTGGTTATGAAAGATCCCTTTGTGGTGGCAGCGCTGGTTTCCATCATTGCGGGACTAAGCCTAAATGCCTCAGGAATAGAGAGACCGACTATTTATTCATCGATTATTGCAATTTTTATCCCTGCAAATACAATCGTATTATTGGTTTCCATTGGAATTTCCACTCATTTAAACAAGATAAAAGCTTATCTTAGGGAAGCCCTTATCATTGATGGATTAAAATTTTTCATCATACCAGTTGCAATGGTGTCCCTTGGGTTTTTATTAGGTTATCACCGAATCAATCAAGCTTTGCCCTTAAAGATTATATTGATCCTTTCTTCTTCACCTGCTGCATTTGTTGCATTGATCCCTCCCTCACAATATGGTTTGAATCTGGATTTGGCCAATTCCTGCTGGATTTTTAACACACTGAGCATGGCATTTGTTATTCCCATTTTATTTTTTCTGCTTCGTATCATTTAAAATAGGGTTTCGAATTCATTATTTTACTTAAAGATACATTTGTGTTTGTTTTATTGGTAAATAAAATCCTTAATTTTAAATGAATAACTAATCATTCTTTCCATCATCATGAGTATTTTCTATAAATTAAAAAATTTTGGTATTGATGAAATTAGGCGTCAGTTTTGCCATCATTGTTTTCGGTTGTTAAATGATTGAGAATGGCGATCACATATTTTAAAAAATATCACCCCGGAGGAATGTAATAAATTTTAGCGGTATGAAAAAAAGGATTTACTCCCCCAGTGTTGTATTTATATAGTAGTGATTTAATATTTAACAAAGAGAATAGTGGAAAACCAGGAAGCTTGCATAAGCCAACAATCGGCAAAATTTAAAAAATGGTCTTTTTTTGAAGTGTTTCTTGTTTTTTTATATGCATTTTTGATGGGACAAAACGAGAGACATCTGATCTATTTACTTACCACCTTATTTTTTGGATTACCGAAAAGGAAAGGTGAATTAAAAAATCAATGTGTTTTATTGTTTGAAAATCATATGTTCAGGGAGAAAAGATGAGTATTTTATTAATAAAAGATGGTGATGTATATGCGCCAAAACATTGCGGGAAAAAGGATCTATTGATTATCAATGAAAAAATCGTTTTTATTGATCGTGGAATATCTTTATCAGGATTAAAAACGTTAGATAGAAATATTAAAATAATTAATGCTTCTGATTGTTTTATCATTCCCGGACACATTGACCAGCATGTCCATATAAACGGTGCCGGTGGAGAAGGCGGGCCGCAATACCGGACACCTCCCGTCCAATTGAGTGCATTTGTTAAGGCAGGCATCACTTCGGTGGGAGGCGTTTTGGGAACAGACGGATTTGCCAGATCCTTAAAAGCTCTATTAATGAAAGCAAGAGCCCTGGAACAGGAGGGTATAAGTACCTGGATTTATACCGGTGCATATGAATACCCCTCTCCAACCATGACCGGAAGTATTTTATCGGATATTGTTCTGATCGATAAAGTCATTGGTTTAAAAATTGCGCTGTCAGATCATAGGGCATCCCATCCCACACGCGAAGAATTTTCAAGGGCGACTTCTGAAGCGAGGTCTGGAGGAGTGATTGCGGGAAAAGCAGGGATTGTGCATATTCACTTGGGGGGAGAAAGCCAAGGATTAACCTATCTATTTGATTTAATTCAGCGGACGGATATACCTGTTGAGCAGTTTGCCCCTACGCATTGTAATAAAAAAGATGAAGCGCTTTTTAAACAGGTTATAGCATTTGGCAAGATTGGCGGCTATATTGATTTCACTGCAGGTGTTTCCGAAAAAGAAGCAGGTGCAGAAATGGAATTATGCAACATGATCAGGCAACTGTTTCAACAAGGCATTTCATTGGAACAAATAACCATAAGTTCCGATGGAAACGGGAGTCTACCATCCTTCAACGAAAAGAAAGAATTTGTCGGAATGCGAATTGCTTCAGTTTCCACCATGCATGAAACATTTATTGATATGGTAAAAAAAGCAAAGTTTTCCATTGAAGATGCCACCCGCGTGACTTCAACCAATATTGCCACTCATTTAAAATTAAGTCAAAAAGGGGAATTGAAAGTTGGGAAGGATGCAGATATTCTGGTGATGGAAAAAGAGTCGCTTACTATCAAGCATGTTATTGCCCGGGGGAAGATGTTAATGGAAAATGAAGAAGTTGTCAGATTTGGTACTTTTGAAGAAGGGTAAAATAGATTTTTATTAGAAGTTCAATTGAGGATCAGTCCATGACAAAGATAACAATGCAACCACCGGTATGTGCACCAAATGTTAATGAATTCATGCTGAATGCGGATTATTGGATTGAAAAAACTCCTAATACAAAGAAGCTCATATTAAATGAAGAAGAAATCGTTAATTTTAATAAAAAGTCATTCAGCAAAATGAAATCAATAGGCTTTCAAGAATGGTTGTATGATTTAGAAATATACCCCGAAACGATTACCCGGGAGTCCTTGTTGATGACCATGAAAACCTATTCTTCTGAACATGTTTTTCCGGAAAAAGCCTGCTACGACATTCACGGAAACTTGATAGGACAAAATGTTAAAGATGAAATTATACGTCAGTCCAATTTTATAAACATACCTGATGAAATAACCGTTAAATGGGGAATGCTGGTAAAAAGAGAAGATGTAAGAGCTTATCCCAACTCAACTGTCTTTTCAGAAAATCCGGAAGACATTAATTTTGACCTTTTTCAATTGACAGTCCTGTCAGTAGGAACACCGGTGGCTATTTTGCATCACAGTAGAAATGATCAATGGATTTACATACAAAGCATGATATACAAAGGATGGGTGCAGAAAAAAAATATTGCTTTGGCAAAAAATAAAAAAGACGTTTTTACATATGTCAATTCCAAGCATTTTTTAATGGTTGCTGAAAGCAGGGTTGAAACTGAACCCAATCCGTTTATCCCGGAAATATCCAACATATTATTTCAAATGGGAGACAGGATTCCTTTAATTGATTTTGACAAGATACCGGAATCAATACCTTCAAATCACTTACATGCCCAGTCTCCCCAGGGTTGTTATGTCGTAGAAATTCCGGTGAAAGATAAAAAAGGATATTTGAAATTTAAAATGGCTTTGATTGCCCGTTCCAATGATGTTTCCGAGGGCTACCTTATTTATACCCGTGAAAATATTATTCGTCAGGCATTTAAATTATTGGGAGAAAGGTACGGTTGGAATGGTATGTTTAAAAGAAGGGATTGTTCTCAACTTGTTATGAATGTTTATCGGACGATGAATATATTATTACCCAGTTTTACCCGCATGCAGGAATTGGGTGTCGCGGGAAAATCAATTGAATTTTCCGGTTCCATTAAAAAAAGAGAGAAAGTATTCGAAGAGTTGCAACCCGGTGATTCTATTCACCTGAAAGGTCATGTCGTGATGTATCTGGGTAGACTTGGAAAAAACCATTATATTATTCACTCCGGGGCAGGCTATGGAATAAAAGATAAAGATGACAAAATAAAACCCGTTACCGTTCACGGTATTTTTATTTCCGAGGTTCACCAATGGCTTATGAGTAAAAGAAAAAGTTATTTGGAGGCATTTACAACGGCTCAAAAATACCGATAGTGAGTAGATACTATTTTGGGAGGTGATAAATAAAAAATATTAAATGTCTATTAAATGGAAATTTATAACATGAGCGATGTCGAAGCAATGGTTCTATTTCTGTAAACAGTAAATAATTTAAAGGAGTGTTATTATGTTTAAGAAAACGGTTCTATGGATGACATTGATTGTGATTTTTATTTCTTTAACCTGCATGGTTAATGCATCGACCCCGAAAGATGTTTTGGTGATCGGTGCTAATACTGAGATATTTATAACCTGTGATCCCGGTGTGTCCTTTGAAGTATTACCAAATGCAATCGTAACAAATATGTATGCAGGATTGGTAAAGGTCATCGTGGAAGATGAAAAATTTGTTACCATACCGGAACTTGCTGAGAGTTGGGAAATTGCCCCGGATGGTAAAACATGGACGTTTCATTTAAGGGAAGGAGCAGATTTTGATAACGGTGATCCGATCATGTCTGATGCGGTGGTTTTTACGTATCAACGGGTCATTAAGCTCGGGAAATCTCCCAGTTGGCTATTCACCGATGTGCTTGGATTAACAGAGGATAGTATTACCGCACCCGATGACATGACCGTCCAAGTGGTGACCAACGGAGCGCCTTCCAATGTTGTGCTGACCATGCTGGGTAATACTTTAAGTGGCATTCTTAATCCAAAAGTTGTCATGGAGCATGAAGTGGATGGAGATATGGGAGAAGCCTGGCTGACTGATCACAGCGCAGGGGCAGGTCCTTATATCCTCAAGGAATGGGATCGAAAAATAAGAGTCGTTCTTGAAGCCAATGAGAATTATTGGAGAGGCGTGCCCAGAATTAAGACAGTTATCCTTCAGGATATCCCGGAACCCACTGACCAATTGTTATTGTTGAAAAAAGGTGATATTGACGTGGCTTGGGATTTAACTGCTGAACAAGCTAATTCCTTGAAAGATAATCCGGATGTTTCCGTTGTATCTACTCCGGGACAGAGCGATGAATATGTCGGCATGAATGCCGGATGGGGCCCCTTTAAAGATGTCAGAGTAAGGCAGGCAGTGAAATATGCTATAGACTATGATGCCATTATTAACAAAGTCATGAATGGTTTTGCGATTAACAATCAGCAGTTCTTACCGATTGGCTATTTCGGCTACACAGAAAACAATCCTTATTCCCAAAATATCGAAAAAGCAAAAGAATTAATGGCGGAAGCAGGATATGCTGATGGCTTTGATGTGGAATTAGTGACCAATACCACCGAACGGAGAAGAACCGAGGCAGTCGTAGTCCAGGAAAATCTTGCCAAAATTGGTATAAGGGCTGAGATTAATTTGATGCAGGCTTCTCAAATGTATGCAAAATTTAGACAACAGGGATTGCAGATGATTGTGGCAGGTTGGGGAGTCGATTATCCGGATGCAGATGCTCTGGCCAATCCTTTTGCCAACCATAGGGTCAAACAACTTGCCTGGAGATGCATGTGGTATGACGACTATGCTGCTGATCTGGTTGAAGCAGCCAGTAAGGAGATCAATGAAGACAGGCGATTCCAGATGTATCAGGACCTCACCAATTACTGGCATATCTATGGTCCATTTGCCATGATGTATCAACCGATTGAATTTTGGGGAGCCAGAAACGAAGTCAAGGATTACGATAAAGCTGCCAAAGGATATTCAGTTCATTTTGATCTGACGGAGGTGCACAAATAAAATTCCAGGCAAATGAAGATGTAATAAGCTACAATAATAAATAATGAAAGTTTGTAAGTATAGCGGTTTTAGAATAAAATTCATTATTAATAAAATGATTTTTCTTCCTGAAACCGCTATCAAAAATAAGAAAAAAGGTGACGAAAGTTAAAAAAGATTAAAGGAAAAGGGCAATGAAGCTGGGAACTTATATCTTAAAAAGAATTTTTTTGATGGTGATTGTTATGCTGGGAGTGGCAACCATTGTCTTTTTTATTACTCATGTGATTCCGGCTGATCCTGTCGGTGCCATATTGGGCGGAAATGCACCGATTGAATTGGTTGATAAGATGCGGACACAACTAGGATTGGATAAGCCCATTTTTATGCAGTTTATCGATTATATTAAAGATTTGGCGCGTATTGACTTTGGGATATCATTAAAATCGAATCGACCGGTATTAACTGATATTATTAATTATTTTCCGGCGACTATCGAACTGGCTGTAGCTTCGATGATTTTTGCTGTTTTAGTTGGTGTTTTTTTAGGTGTTTTTTCTGCAATCTATCGAAATAAACCGGTTGACCATTTTTCAAGAATTTTTTCGATATTAGGCGTTTCCATGCCGGTTTTTTGGCTTGGCCTGTTATTGTTATTATTTTTTTATTATCATTTTGACCTGCTTCCGGGGGGTGGAAGAAACAGTCTTTTTGTCTTTCCTCCACACATCACCGGTTTTATTCTTCTCGATTCCATCATGACCGGTGATTGGAATGCTTTTCGGGATGGACTCAGCCATCTTATTATGCCGGCTTTTGTTCTTGGTTATGCTTCGGCAGCATCTATTGCAAGAATTATGCGGGCAAGCATGCTGGATATCCTAAGACAGGATTTTATCAGAACGGCCAAATCCAAGGGGCTTTCAAAACGATTGGTCATCTATCGTCATGCTCTGAAAAATGCCTTAATACCGGTAGTTACCGTTATTGGATTATCCCTGGGAAGTCTTTTGAGTGGTGCCGTGCTTACAGAGACTATTTTTAGCTGGCCTGGTCTGGGACGATATATTGTCAATGCTTTGCTGGTATTAGATTATCCGGCAGTTACCGGAGGAACCCTTTTTATTGCCTTTGTCTATTCACTTGCCAATTTGATCGTCGATATTTCTTATGCAACACTTGATCCAAGGATGAGGGTGTGATGATAGTATAAAGAAAGGAATAAAACCATTGTCAAATGTTGTAAAGGAAAATATTTCACAAAAAGAAAAAGTGAGAATATTCCTCGAACAAAGAAAACCAATTATAGAGGATTGGAAGCATACCTATTATTTATGGAGAAAGACGCCTTTGGCTATGATTGGAACAGTCATTATTTTTTTATTTTTAATGATTGCTATTTTTGCTCCTTGTTTGGCGAGTTATAGTCCAACCGAACAATTCATGGAGGAACGTTTGTTGCCTCCTGGCTCCCAGCATATTTTTGGAACAGATCAATATGGAAGGGACGTATTTAGCCGGGTGATCTATGGTGCAAGGGTTGAAGTATGGATTATTTTTATCGTATCTATTATCAGTGTGTTTATTGGTATTGTTGTTGGTATTACTGCCGGTTATTTTGGAGGTGTCGTAGATGAAATCCTCATGAGAATAACTGATATGTTTTTAGCTTTTCCAAGGTTGATCCTGGCCATGGCATTAACGGCTTCTTTAGGTCCAAACTTGACCAACACAATGATAGCTATCTCACTGGTGGATTGGACCATATATGCAAGACTTGGCAGAGCGGAAGCCATGAAAGTAAAATCGCAACCTTATATTGAGGCTATACGGGCAATAGGAGCGAAGGATTTAAGAATTATTGTCTTTCACATATTGCCCATGTCGATTTCACCGATTATAGTCCAACTGACTTTAAGGATGGGAACGATTATTTTAACCGCAGCGGGTCTTGGATTTTTAGGGCTGGGAGCACAACCGCCAACACCGGAATGGGGAGCTATTGTCAGCGATGGGCGAAGTTACCTGGTGGATCAATGGTGGATTACTACTTTCCCGGGCATAGCCATAGCTATTGTTGTCTTGGGATTCAATCTTTTGGGTGATGGTATTCGAGACATATTAGATCCGAGACTCAGGAGGTAAGAGATGCAAACGTTACGAGGAAATCTCTTAGATGTAAGCCAGCTTAAAGTGGTATTTTATACTTATCGTGGCACAATCAGAGCATTGAACGGTGTTGAACTATGGTTAAACAAGGGAGAAAGACTTGGTATTGTCGGAGAAACGGGCTGTGGGAAATCTGTAACCGCTTTATCTATCATGGGATTAATTGAACAACCGGGTGAAATCATTCAAGGGGATATCCTGTTCGAAAATAAAAATTTAACCAATATGAAAGAAAACGACCGGATCAATATGCGGGGCAAGGAGATATCCATGATTTTTCAGGAACCAATTGCCGCATTAAATCCGGTTATGACAGTGGGATTTCAAATTGCCGAAAGCATTGGCAGAATGAAAGAAAAAAAAAGGGGGAAAGAAGTGTATGCTGAAGTGAGAAGAATGTTGGAAATTGCGGGACTTGACTGGAAAAGAACCATTAATCTTTATCCTCATGAATTAAGCGGTGGCATGGCACAAAGAGTGATGATTGCAATGGCACTATCATGCAAGCCAAAACTATTGATTGCTGATGAACCAACCTCCGCCCTTGATGTGACCATACAGGCTCAAATCCTGGAATTACTGGATGAATTAGTCAAACAGTTTGGGAATACTGTGATATTGATTACCCATGATATGGGAGTGGCTGCAGAGTTTTGCGATAAAATGGCCGTCATGTATGCAGGGAATATGGTCGAATATGCTGAAACGACGGATATTTTTGAAGATCCACTTCATCCATATACCAGAGGTCTTTTAAAAGCAGTTCCGAAAATCGGAAGAACCGATGAACTTCAAAGTATCCAGGGGATTGTTCCGGATTTAGTCAATCCGCCTTCAGGATGCAGATTTCATCCCAGGTGTAATCATTCGATGGATATTTGCCGAAAGGATTTTCCTCATTTGATTGAAGTGAGATCCGGCCATTATGTTGCCTGTTATTTATACAGGAAGGAAAAATCGGAAAATGCATTCAACTGATATACTATCTGAATCAAACAATTTATTAACCATTGAACATCTTAAAAAATATTTTGCGGTTAAGAAGGGTTTGTTCTCTTCTTCAAGATTTGTGAAAGCAGTAGATGATGTTTCTCTGGATATCCCCAAAAACAGCATATTTGGCATTGTCGGAGAATCAGGTTCCGGGAAAACGACCATTGGCAGGACGATTCTTCGATTAATAGAGCCACTTTCAGGCCGCATTCAATATTTGTCAACAAATATTACTACACTTCACGCAAGAGAACTTCGTATTTTTCGTAGAAAAATGCAGATTGTTTCTCAGGATCCATACAATTCTCTTCACCCGAGAAAATTGGTAAAGAACATTATAGGAGAGGGATTACAGATTCATTTCAAGCTTTCATCACAAGAAATTTATCAAAGAGTAAAAAATATTCTTGAACAGGTAGGATTGCGGGAGGAGCATATGTTTCGATATGCGCATGAATTCAGCGGAGGCCAGCGCCAGCGCATTGCCGTGGCCAGGGCATTGGTATTAAAGCCGGAATTTTTGGTATTGGATGAACCGACTTCAGCCCTTGACGTTTCAGTGCAGGCAGTTATTTTAAAAATGTTAAAGGATCTTAAACGAGAATTTGCACTGACTTATCTTTTTATCACACATGATTTAGCAGTGATTGATTACATGGCTGATTATATGGCGGTGATGTATCTTGGCCAGATTATGGAAATTGGATCAAAAAAAGATATATTTTTATCACCCTTCCATCCCTATACGTTATTATTGTTAAATGCGATTCCCCATCCAGACCCACGAAAGAAAAAGAAAAAAATTCTCCCTAAGGGAGAAATACCCAGTCCGATTAATCCACCTAAGGGATGCAGATTCCATACCCGTTGCCCTTATGTAAAAGATAAATGCATCATGGAGGAGCCTGAAATAAGGGAAATTAAAAAAGGACATTGGGTGAAATGTCATTTTCCACTAAAATAAAATAAAGTTGCAGTTGTATAAAATGCTTACATGTTCAAAAGATATTTCACTAATCGTTTACTTTAAAAAGCACACAAAACTGCAAACAATTTTTTGTAGATAAGTTTTCTGGCTCATGCGCTAAACAAAGCTGTTGAACAAGTTTTTTATTCGACCGGATGGTGTTATTATAGGTAAATTGAAAAAGAATATCAGGGTATTTTATTTTCTGAAATAGATGCTAAAAATGAATACAATGATTTCAATGTCCATCAACGAAAACAGAAGATGAAAGGTCTTTTCCGTAGTGGACATATGACCAAGGATAAACGCTCTGAAAGCAGTACAAGTTTATAAGATGAGAATGGAAGAAGAAAAAGCTATACAGTTGAAAACTTATCGTCAGTTTGCTTTCATACTGATTTTTATATATAGTAAGTCCGACAAAATAGGTAGAAAAATATATTTATAAAAAGCGAAGAATGTGAAAGATTGTCTTATCTATTTTAAATAGTTTGATTCTATAATTAATAAAAAGGAATTTGGATGTTGAATTTTAATGAAATTTCTGATGTAAAACACCGTGATTTTGAAGAAGTGATGAAAATATATAAATCATCTTTTTCTGCTCAAGGGAGAGAGCCGGACAATATTATACGTAAAAGAATACAAGAACACATTTTTCGATTGATGGTCGGATATTGGGAAGGCAGGGCAATTGCCATGTCATTTTTTTACAGATTAAAAGATAAACGCTTTTTTCTTTTAGCTTACATTGCCATCAGCAAAAAATTTCAAAACAGGGGAATCGGTTCAAAACTCATGAAACATATGTTGCATGTTGTAAAAAAAGATGCCAAAGGTCAATATTTGCTCATGGAAGTAGAGAGCCCGAAATACGGTAAAAGTCGTGAAGAAAAAGAAAAGAGGGTTCAGTTCTACAAAAGACTTGGAGCAAAAGAGCTAAAGGGTATTTACTATACTTTTCCGCCACATCCCGGAAACAAACCAACTGAGATGATCCTGATGCTCATTCCCAATTATCCCAATGGAAAAATGAATGGTAATTTGGTAAAAAAATTGATATCAATGCTTTATACCGATCTATATAGAAAAGACAAGAGTGATAATTTACTGAAATCAATGATTAGCAATGTACCTCCCTATGTGGAATTAGCATGATACATCAATTAAAATTATATTTAATCATTAAATCTGTTTGATTGGCACTAAAGACACCTACATCTTTGCCCAAAGAGTAAAATAAAAAATACTTAAACTTTTTTAATAAACATTACGTTTTTATTTTAATAATTTAATAAATAGTATAACACTTTTCTATTTTTTATGGTATTATAGTTGTGTAGAAATAGTTAAATATTACAGCACACTATTCAGTTTATAGAATTATTCTATGAGTATAAAAATAAAAATTTAGCTTCTTAAAAGAAAAAGAAAATATTTGAATTAATGTAGTTATCATGCATTCATTCATATTACTAAGCAAGGCAGAATCCCAATAACTTCTGCTCGAGTCTTTTTTACTGACAAATGAATAAATAACTTTCTTGTATTGTGATTAATTTTAAAAATTTTTATAAATAGTCGATTAAATTATATCGACTTTGACCATATATTAAATTTTTATTCATATTCAATATAAAAAGGAGGATTTATGAAATGTTAAGAGAAAGAAGATGCATCCCATTTAGCCTATTGCTTATTCTCATCCTGAGCCTATTGCTTTGTTTATCTTTTGCCGGCTCTGCTGCCGGACAACCCGAAGTTCCTGTCCTGGAGACCCCCCTTGCGGTTACCACCTGTGGACAGAGCCCCGGGGCCCTTATGATCTGGGTCTTATCTAAACAGATCAAACTCCCTTGTGACCGGGATGACCTTTTGACTGCCGATAAACTGAAAAACAAAGCCGAAGCCGGTACCCCCTATAAGACCCTCATTATCACCACCGGCACCAGCATGAAGGGTATGGGTGCTGCCGGTGTGGACATTGATTTTGAAGTCGAACGGATCAAGGCCATCATTGAAGAAGCTAAAAAACAGAATATCTTTATTATCGGAGCCCATATCGAAGGCATGGCCCGAAGAGTCGATGAGACTGATGCGGCTTCCATAGCAACCGTTACCCCGGAATCCAACATGCTCTTAATCCGGGACGACAGTAATGAAGACGGCTATTTCACAGAAGCTGCTGAGAAGCAGGCCATTCCCCTGATTACCTTTAAGGAAACCCTGGATCTGTCCGGTGTCTTCAAGCAACTGTTCAACCTGGAATAACCTGTTTTATCTGTAAATAATAGAATCTAAGCATGAAATAATGTAAATTCATTAAACAATATACGAGGGAGGGATAAAATGTTTACACATGCTGGTATGATTTTGGTCGTCATCGCAGTGGCCTTTACTATAGCCAGATTATTAAAACTGACAACTGAGTTATCGATGTTCGTTGCGGCCATCGCTGGCGGACTGGCTCATGGAGCAGGTATTCCGATTCGCCACATCGTTGATGGCGCCTTTACTTATTATGATGTTTGCCTCATCTTTATCACCGCCACTTTTTTTATGAACCTATTAAAAGAAGCAGGCGGTGTTGCTTTTATTATTAGAAGGATTATCACCACCTTTCACAAGCAACGTTTTATCTGTTTGTTGTTGTTGACACTGGTTCTTTTGGTTCCCGGTGCCTTGACCGGTTCTGGAGCGGTAACCGTTCTGATTATGGGTACTTTGGTGGGCAGTGTGCTTACTTATATGGGTATTTCCGAGACCAGAACAGCTGCCATCATCTTTCTCTGTGCAGCAATGAGCGCTGCTGCCCCACCCATCAATCTTTGGGCCATGATGGCTGCTGCCGGTTCAAATATGCCATATGTAGGATTTATGCAACCCTTGCTGATCATTACCGTAAGTGGCGCCCTATTATCCATGTTTATTTTGGGCTGGAAGGGAAAAGCTGTCGATTTAGAAAAAGCCTTAAAAGAACTTCCGGAACCTCCGGAAAAAATGAATTTTGTTCGGGTGATTATTCCATTTCTGGTCTTTTTTGCCTTGGTATTAGCCGGCAGAATATGGCCTTTTCAAATGCCTATTCTTGGACTACCTCTTATGTTCATCATCTCTGCCTTCAGCGTGCTTTTAATCAGTCCCAAAAAACTACCCATCCTGGAAATTGCCAGTTCCACCATCCGTCAATTAATTCCTTTGGTTGGTATTATGATTGTGGTGGGTGTGCTTATCCAGATTATGGCCTTGAGTGGTGCTCGGGGATTAATCTCTTTGGGAGTGGTAACCTTGCCTCTGACCGTTTTATTTGCAACCCTCTGGCTGATCCTGCCCTGGTCGGAAGGACTGGTGCAATATGCAGCTGCTCCTCTTTTGGGGGTTCCCTTAATTCTTCTCTTTAACATGAAAGGATTAAATCCCATTATTGCTTTATCGGCTATGGCAGTCATGTGGCCTCTGGGCGATTGCCTGCCTCCCACTGCCGTAGTAGGAAGAGCGACTGTTATCGAGTTGAAATACAAGGGTAATTATTATGGAGAATTTGTCAAGACCTGTCTGGTACCCATGGCTATTATTCTATTGATTTGTACCCTCTTTATCATTTTTAGCAAGCCCTTGAGCTTTCTTGTAGGTTAAAGACTGTTAGATGGGTAAGGGGTAATTTAAACCAAAAAAAAGGAGAAGATAAAATGACAACTATCAATCTGGTCATCATGGTGATTTATCATATTATAAGCGCTTTTGTGGCCTTTGTGCTCATATGGAGTATCATAAAAACCAAGAATGTGCAAGAAGCCATTCTTTATTGCATTATCTTGATACCTTTTACTTTGAGGGTGTTTCACATCAAGTAAGAAAATAGCAAAGGAGGTAAACTATGTCTGAAAAATCGATAAAAACCGTAAAAATCATTGCACTTTCCATTACTGTTATCGTGATGGTAATCGCTGGTAGAGCCTTTTATGAACATCGCTATTTTAAAGGAGCAGTAGTTCTAAGCGAAGGTGTGACCGAAGTGAAAAAACTGGGCGATTACTTTGAGCCCCTTAAAAATACCACCAATGATTGTAATATCTATATCTTGGATAGTGGAAAACCGGGCGGTACAGCCCTGGTCATCGGAGGAACCCACCCCGAGGAACCCGGTGCTAATTTAGCCGCACAACTTCTGGTTGAAAATGCTCGGGTGGAGCAGGGAAAACTAATTGTAGCTATCTGGGCCAATCGTAGTGCGTCTACTGTTAGCCGTCCCGGGGATGCTTATCCTCAGTTCTATCATATCCCTACCGATTGGGGAATTAAAAAATTCAGGATGGGAGACCGATGGGCCAATCCTCTGGATTCCTGGCCTGATCCGGAAGTCTACGTTAATTATCCCAGCAGACAGATGCTGGCGTATATGGATATTCGTAATTTGAACCGAACCTGGCCCGGCAAACCCGACGGTGCTTTAGTGGAACGCACCTGCCATGCTTTTATGGAACTCATTAAAAAGGAAAAAGTAGGTATATTTATTGATCTGCATGAAGCTGAGTTGGAATATCCGGTTATTAGTACGATTGTGGCAAACCAAAATGCTCAGGAAATCGCTGCCATGGCTTCCATGATGCTCACTGCCATGGAATTCAAGCGTCCTATTGGAATGGAATTTTCTCCACCGTCCCTACATGGTCTTTCCCATCGGGAAGTGGGTGACCATTCTGATGCTTTGTCCCTTCTCTTTGAAGCTCCGGAACCCTTTTTAGACCGTGTTCGCGGTATTACCGATGAGCATTTACTTTTAACCGGCAAAGATCCCTTCGTGATGAAGGCCGGTGAATATGGGCTCCTCTATGAAAAGATCGACGAGCAGGGCTGGCCCATTGATGTCAGGGTAGGTCGCCATACGTCCACTATCTTGCAGGTCATACAGACTTATTCAGAGATGTATGCCGATCAGGCCATTGTTATTAACGATGCCCCCCGCTATGCGGAAGTGATTGAAAACGGCGTAGGATATTATCTGCATAATCCTGAGGAGGCACCGGCTGATCGCGTGTTTTATGAATAAAGACTTTTTTGACCCTGAAAACGGAAAGAAGGAGGTGTTTGATTTTAGCTAATTTTCATCTTTGCGAGTCTCGAAAATATATTTCATATAGGAGGCGTAAAAAATGAAACTTAAAAGATTGTTAATTATAATTTGTGTTGCACTCATGATATCAGCTATATTCGCAGTTGGCGTATATGCACGTTGCATGGATGTCATGGTGGGGAAAAGTGCCACAGTAGATGGTTCAGTCATTACTTCTCATACGGTTGATGGCTGGTACGACTCAGATTTGAATATTCATGTTGTACCAGGGCAGACATTTCCGGACGGAGCCATGGCAGATGTATACTGGGGCATGGTCAGGGAAGAAGTCAATCAACCCAAAAAGATTGGAGAAATACCCCAGGTAAAGCAAACTTATACTTATTTCCATGATGCTTATTCTCATGGTAATGAATATCAGGTATTAATTGGGGAAACAACGATTGGTGCAAAAGATGAATTGCTGACTTTCCTTGGAGAAAATGCCATTATGACTATTGAACAATTGTCAGCATTTGCTCTGCAAAGAACAAAAACAGCTCGAGATGCCATAAAGGTTATGGGAGAATTAGCTGAAAAATACGGTTTTCTCGGTTCCTGTATCGAACAGGGAGAATGTCTAACCGTAACTGACCCGAATGAAGGATGGGTATTTGAGATTTTTCCGGTAGGTATTGGATGGGATCCTGACAGTGGGAAACCGGGAGCTGTTTGGGCAGCACAAAGGGTTCCTGATGGTGAAATTGTCTGTGTGCCAAATATTAGTAGAATTAGAGAAATCGATCTAAGCCAACCTGATTATTTTATGGCTTCAGACAATTACATGCAGGAAGCCATTGACCGTGATTGGTATGATCCGGATAGCGGGGAACCATTTATCTGGCAGGAAGCTTACACCCCATTACTGGGAGGTTGGTCACTTTCTTCAGAATGGGTTCGTATACGTTTGCATCTGGTCTACAGTTGGGCAGCTCCTTCTATGGAATGGGATCCTTATAAAGAAACCCAGACTTATCCTTTCTCCATTAAACCCGAAAAGAAAGTCTCAGTTCAAGATGTTATTAATTTACAACGCTCTACCTTGACCGGAACTGTATTTGATATGGAAGCAAATCCTGCCTGGTTGGTACCGGGTCCGGAAGGCAAAGTTGTGAAGAGCCCGTTTGCAACTCCTTTCCCGGGTGGTGATTTACGTACATTACTTAATATTCCTTATCACCGTCCTGCTGCAAGACAGGGCTGCTCCTTTGGTGTAGTTACTCAAGCCAGAGATTGGTTACCTGATCCGATAGGAGGAATCATTTGGTTCTATTTCGATAATCCAAACACCAGTATTCATGTACCTATTTATGTAGGCGTACAAGAGATTCCTTCTTCCTGGACTACCTTTAACAAGACCAAATTCAGTCTGGAATCTGACCGTTGGGCATTTATGCTGGCGGATGATCTGGTCAATAGAAGATATCAGGATGCTATAGAAGATTTAAAAGCGGTTCGGGATCCATTACAGGCTGAATTCTTTGCTAATCAGGAAGCTGTAGAAAAGAAAGCTTTAGAGTTATACAATGAAGACCCGATGAAAGCCAAACAATACCTGACAGAATATACCCAGGAAGCGATGGCTAAAGCTACCAAAACATATTGGGATTTGAATTGGGAGTTAATTGCAAAATACACGAACAATACTGGACTTACTCCTTAAAATTAAATACAGTAGTATTGAGATAGGCGGAATATAATCCGCCTATCTCTTTGATTAATTATTTTTTAATTGATAAGAAAAAAATATTATTATCTACAATAATAGAAATTTACATTAGGATATATTTTCTAATTTATATAGAATAATTAAGGGAAATGCTATTTTATTCATTCTACGAAAGCCTTTATTGACTCACTGGTTAATGGATGAGCTTAAAGCAAAATTGATTGAGACAATTAAGGCATAATAGAAAATAGGGAGGTGATAAAAATTATATTGTAAAAGGTTTAAAGATTTCTAAATACATTTAAAAAGGGTAGTAAAATTAGCCAATTATTATCTAAAAAAGACTGTAAAAATAATTAATTAAAGGAGTTGTATGAAATGAAAATTAAAAAACCAGTTTTTGTTGCAAGTATTGCTTTTGCACTATTTATTCTATTTGGATTGTTAACTTACGCCTGCACTGATATCATGGTGGGAAAAAAGGCCTCAGCAGACGGTTCGGTTATCACTTCACATACCGTTGATGGTCGTTACGATTCCAGAATCATTGTTGTCCCAGCTGCAGATCATGAAGCAGGAACAATGGCTCCGGTATACGAAAATATTGTATACGCAGACCATATGCCACTTGTAAAACTTGGCGAAATTCCCCAGGTTGATCATACCTATAAATACTTTAATGGTGCCTACCCTTATGCTAATGAACACCAGGTAATCATAGGAGAAACCACACTTGGTGGTGCAAGTGAAACAGCCAACAGCAAAGATGCCATTATGACCATCGAACAGCTCGAAGTATTCGCCCTGCAACGGACGAAAACTGCAAGAGAAGCCATTCAATTAATGGGTGACCTTGCTGTTGAATACGGGTATCGTGAATCCTGCTATCTTGGTGAATGTTTGACAGTTTCTGATCCCAATGAAGTTTGGGTCTTTGAAGTCTACGGCGTTGGTCCTTTGTGGACTAAAGATAGTGGTAAACCCGGAGCCGTCTGGTGTGCACAGAGAGTTCCCGATGACCATATTGCCTGTGTGCCTAATATGAGCCGGATTGCCGAGATTGATCCCGAAGATACCGAATATTTTATGGTCAGTGATGACTATATGGCTCCCGCAATTGAACTGGGATTGTATGACCCAGATAGCGGTGAACCTTTTAACTGGCGTAATGCTTATGGTAATGTTCAAAATGCAAGTTCAGGAAGTAAAGTTCGGATTTGGAAAGTCTATAGCGAATTGGCACCATCTGGAAATTGGGTTATGGAGAATGCACAAAATTATCCTTTCTCCATCAAACCTGAGAAGAAAGTTTCCTTCCAGGATGTTATTGGATTATTCCGTGAAACTTATGCAGGAACACAATATGATATGACCGAAGATCCTGACTGGTATGTTCCAGGAAAAGAAGGGTGGGAAAAGAGCGCTTTAGCAACACCACAGGTTGATGGTACGTGGAGAACCTTATTGGATATAACTTACTACCGGCCAATTGCCCGTTATTACTGTTCCTATTACTTTGTTTCACAGGCACGTGACTGGATGCCCAATGAAGTGGGTGGTGTATTATGGTTCGGACTTGATAATCCAGAAAATAGCCCATTTATACCACTTTATACCGGTATCAATACAGTGCCTGAATCATGGGCTCATCTTGATCGTGATAAGTTAGATAAAGAATCAGCTTGGTGGGCCTTCGGATTGGTTGATGACTTGGTCAATCAAAGATACCAGATCTTAAAACCTGAATTAGATGAAGTGCTCATGCCGATGCAGCAGGATATGTTTGATATGCAGGGTGCCATTGAGCAGGCTGCTATTCAATTATATGAAACAGATCCTGAACTGGCCAAAAATTTCTTAACCAATTATACCTGCTCGATTATGGATGAAGCAGAAGAAACTTATTGGGGTCTTGTAGATAAATTCCTCTTTGAACTCAACAATAATTAAAGCATGATAATGAGAAAATGCGGTAAGCTTGCTTTTATGCAAGCTTACCGCCTCCCCGAATCATTATTTGAATTAGATAAAATAAAAAAGGGAGGTGATCTATGGAGAGAATGTAAAAAAATGATATATTTTTCTTAATAAAAGGAGGTAAAGTAAAAATGAAAAATTACAAAATACTTGCAATGAGCATTTTTATCATTGCCATGTTGTTGGTTGGAACCGGTGTCTATGCTTGTACATCAATCGTTGTTGGAAAGGATGCTTCAGTGGATGGTTCGGTCATGACAACGCATACCTGTGACGGTTGGTATGATGCCAGAATACAGGTTATACCCGGACAGACCCATGAGCCGGGTACCATGGTGCCAATTCATAAAAATATTTGTAATGTAACCAGGCCTAATGTGGAACTTTTAAAAGTTGGAGAAATTCCGCAAGTTGCAGAGACATACACTTATTATCATATCGGATATCCCTTTATGAATGAACACCAGGTGATGATCGGTGAAACCACCATTAGCGGGCGCAGGGATTATCGTAACGGGGATGCCTGGATGGTTATCGAGCAGCTGGAAGATTTAGGATTAGCACGAGCTAAAACAGCAAGAGAATGTGTGGAGATCATGGGTGCTCTGGCAGAAAAATATGGGTATGGAGATGGCGGTGAATGTCTCACTGTAACCGATCCCAATGAAGCCTGGTTCTTCGAAATCCTTGGACCCGGACCACTCTGGACCCCCAATAGCGGTAAACCAGGAGCTGTTTGGTGTGCCCAGAGAATCCCCGATGATGAAGTCGGTGTAAGCGCAAACCGTTCCAGAATTGGTGAAATTGACCTTGAAGATACAGAACATTTCATGGCTTCCAGTAACATCTACAGCTTGGGAGAAGAAATGGGTTACTATGATCCTAATGGTGACAAACCATTTGTTTTTTGGGAAGTCTATGGGCCAAAAACCGATTTTTACAACAGGCGTAGAGAGTGGAGAGCACTTAGCTTGGTTGCACCATCTCTTAATCTTCCCATGGACCAGCAAAGGTATCCGTTTACTGTAAAACCGGATAAAAAGCTTTCTGTTCAGGATTTGATTGCTATCAAGAGAGATCATTATGAAGGAACTGAACTTGATCTGACTCAGGGTATGGCTGCGGGTCCTTTTGGTAATCCAAACCGATATCCAACTCCTTCAAGCGTAAAACCGGAAGAACGTAATACATTACGTTGGGAAAGAGCCATATCCATGTTTAGATGTTCGTACAGCTTTGTATCACAGTCCAGAAGCTGGCTTCCTGATGCTATTGGTGGGGTGCTCTGGTTTGGTGAAGATGCTCCACACTCCACTTGTTATACTCCCATCTATTGTCAGGTGACCGAAGTTCCGGAATCTTACAGCAGTGGAAGTAGGGAATTCTTTGATAAGAATTTTGCATGGTGGGCATTTAACTTTGCATCCAACTGGGCAGATCTCAAATATTCCTACATGATTGAAGACATCAAAGAACTTCAGGAAGAAATAGAAGGTGGATTCTTTGCCATGCAATCTGCAGTCGAAATGGCGGCAGTTGAATTATATGCCAAAGATCCGGATTTAGCCGTTAAATATTTAACTAATTATACGAATGATGCATTGAAGCGGGCAGAAAATGCCTGGTGGGAATTAGGTGATAAATTGGTTGCAAAATATGATGATGGTTATGTTGATGCTTTGGATCAAGTAGGTTATCCGACCTGGTGGCTCGAAGAAGTTGGTTTTGGTGAAACACAATTATCGTTATTGGAATAAGCCTGAAAAAAGAAAAAAGTAAATAGATTGACTTAAAAATTGGGAAGTTTTCCTTATGGGAGACTTCCCAATTTTATTACTTATAAAATGCTTGACATTGATTATTATTAGGTGTATAAGGAAAGTGTAATTCTTAAGATCTTTAGGGGGTAAATTTTTAATAAACATAAAAATTTCATAACGAATTAAATTTCAATTAAATGATTATAGTAACAAGAATAGAAAAATTATTTTCTTGTTAAAAATAAAATCTGCTTTTATTAAAAAGAATACATTTATTAAAATAATTAAACAAAATTCTAACCTTCAACGAATCCAAGACTTCATGTCATTTTACCTATTAAAATACCCATTGAGTAATATCCACCTAAATTACAAGCTGATATCAAAATAAGCCAAGTTTCTTAGACATTTATTTTTTTCTGATTATTCCATTCTTGTTATTTTAAAAATTTCAGCAGTTTTCTTGTGAGAAAAATCCCCGGAAGGAAGTGATGCCCAATCATTGTTAAATATTTTTTCCTAAAGAAATGCATAAAATCCTATTGAATGGAGGGAAATAAAAATAGGATCAATAGCTTGATAAAAAAATGGATTTCTGTCGATAAAAGGAGAATGTTAAAATGAAAACATTGAAAATAAAAAAGTCAAACCTTTCTAAATGGCGTTTTTTAGAAATGACTGTGATTGCAATAGCGATATTTATTTTGATTTTCATTGCGGAAGCCATTGCAGGCAAAGAACCGATTAGAGAAGAAGAAATGGCAACGATATTCAAAGTATACCATTATGATAAAACAGTTCCACTTAATGCCCGAGTGATATCTGAAGGGCAATGGGAACCGGTTTTTCCCGAAGATCACCCCTGCGGTTGTCGGGAAAAAATTGTCTTTACCGGAGGGCGTGGTGACAGAGTACCTGGATACCTAGGATTACCAAAAGCGGGAAAAGCGCCATATCCCTGCGTTTTAGCTATTCATGGTGGCAGCAATAGAAAATTAGCCTGGTGGGAGGATGATAGTTTCAGTTATGGTGGATTGCTGACTAAGGCGTTACTTGCTAGTGGTTTTGCCGTGTTCGCTCTTGATTCGCAATATCACGGTGAACGCATAAAAAACAATGACTATGAATTATGGGGTGCCTTGCGTGAGAGAGAAGAGCATGACAAGGTCAATGCAATGTGGGTGGAAACTACACTTGATTACCAGAGAGCTTTAGACTACCTGGAAACCCGCCCGGAAATCGATATGAACCGTGTCGGTGTCATTGGTTACAGTATGGGTGCCTGCATTACTTTTGCTTTAAAAGCTGTAGAACCTCGAATCAAATCAGCAGTTGCATGCTCATCAATACCTTTTAAATCTCCTCCTTGGCCTTCCCAGTATGTTGTATGGGCACCTTATTACATTGCAGATTTTATAGATGATGAATATCCTTTATTGATGATGAATGGGAATTCCTGTGAATATTGTACTGTCGAAGATGCCCGGGAACTTTTTAATTCCATTGATAGCCCGAATAAGGAGCTTGTTTTCTATGACAGTGGTCATAAGTTGCCACCGGAATATGTTTCTGATGCTGCTGATTGGTTTAAAGTAAATTTAAAATATAAATATAGAACGAAGATAAATTCGAAGAAGATGAAATGAATGGTTCAAAGGGAATTGAAAACTGGCTTTTGTGAGATTGTAGCCGTTTTCAATTCCCCTTTTCAATAAATAGTTTATTCGATTCAGCACTATTCCCAAAAAATATAACAAATAAAATATTAGAACATACCAGTATGGCGACAATGACATGTAATTTTGATAAGCAATCAATAAAAAATTTTCAATTACATAATGTTTTTACCATAGCTTAAAATGGTTGCCTCATCGATATGTACTTTATCTATTTTTTTAGTTTTTTACTTGCTAAAATGGTTTTGAATGTTTTTAGATCAGCATTTATTTTTAAAAACCAATTTCCTGCGATAGCTTAAGTTATTAAATATCTCTTATTTATCAGCTGAATAAATTTAAATGATAAGATGCGAAAAATTGTTTATTTGTTCTGAAAATATAAAGAATACAATGTTTGTATTATAAAAAATAAAAATAATTTATTTTTTTTAAGAGGAGAAGGAATTTTAAAAGTTATATCGTATATATAATATGTTATGGCTAAATATTTTTATTAGAATAGATATATTTTATCAACTTAAGAATTCCATCCATCTACTTTCGCAAAACCGATAGACAAAAGTAATCGATCAGATATCCAAGAAAGAAAAAAAACAAAGGAGGATTTTTCAAAATGAAAA
>Ga0272442_10002916_pt1 | contig 24307 bp, 22 predicted proteins | sample SSMForm2O_FD_200262 | JGI IMG/M metagenome (GOLD analysis project Ga0272442, IMG submission 200262) | Marine sediment archaeal communities from Little Sippewissett salt marsh, Falmouth, MA, United States - SSM-Form-2O | ecosystem: Environmental > Aquatic > Marine > Wetlands > Sediment ...
TGACGCCAAAGAGGGGGAGATTCTCGAGGATTTCAGAGGTTCAGCCATTTTTGAATTGGGCGATAATTATGTGATAGCTGTATTGACCGATGTCAAGGAAGAGGGCATAGCTCCTTTCGAAGATGTAAGAGCCCGCGTGGAACTGGCAGTAATTAAGGAGAAAAAAGCGGAATATCTGATAGAGAAAGCCGCGTCTGCCCTGGAGGATGAAACCGATATGGTGGTTATTGCCCAGGAACTGGGTTCGGAAGTTAACACGCAGTCAAATATCAATTTTTCATCCTTTTCTGTGCCGGGAATCGGACTTGAGCCTGCATTGGTAGGTACAGTGGTTTCGCTTGATGAAGGAATTGTTTCCAATCCGGTGAAAGGGAATAACGGGGTGTATATTGTCCAGATAACCGGATCGACACAAGGTACCGATAACGATATTGTTACCGAACAACAACGTTTGTCGCAAAGCCTTGAGTACAGGGCAGCTAATCAAACCTATCAGACAAGGCAAAATTCGGCGGAAATAGCTGATAAGCGTTCAAAATTCTTTTAAAACTTTTAGCATAAAATACAGGAAAGGGCCGTTGACTACTGGCCCTTTTTTGTGCGTAATCCCAACGTTTTTTAATTAGACAGGTTCTATCCCGTCAGTTTAAAGGGAATCGGTTTTTTTTATTGCAGGAGTGTTTTTACAATGGCAGCAATATCTTTGCCTTCGGCTTTCCCGGCGAGTTCTTTCGATGCAACCCCCATAACCTTCCCCATATCTTTCATGGTGGATGCCCCTGTTTTCATGATGATCTCCGAAACAGCCTGTGTCAGTTCTTCCTTAGTTAATTTTGCAGGAAGGAACGATTCGTAAATTTTAACCTGCGCCATTTCGTTTTCAGCCAGGTCGGGGCGGTCCTGGTCAGTAAAAATAGCTGCTGAATCTTTTCCTTGTTTTGCAAGTTTCTGAATAATCCGTAATACTTCTTCGTCTGAAAGTTCTGTGCCGGCTCCCTTGGCGGCACGCGCTTCTATCAGTACTTTTTTAATGTTTCTTAAAGCCTCCAGTTTTTCCTTTTCTTTGGCTTTCATTGCAGCAATGATATCGCTGTTTATTTTATCAGAAATTGTCATAATGATATAATTTTACGGTTAATCGGCTCTGTCGTGTAAATACTTGTTATCCCTGAATTCAATCTGAGAGCTGTTTTCGTTTTTCGAAAAAGAATAGGAAGACCGGTCATCATGGTTGACGCCTGATTTTACTTTAAGTTGTTTCCGTTTAAACGCAGGGATGTTTTCCATCTCGTCGACGGCATCTTCGGCCAGGCTGGCGTAGTCAATTTTATCTCTTTGTGGCTGCCCTTTTTCAACCCGTTCCCTGCTCGTTTGCGGGTATAACGCTTCAAATTCACTGGCCGGGTCGTTCTGTGGCCCGACACTAAACTCTATGGAACGCTGTTTAGGGTTACTGTCTTCTTGGCCTTCGTGTGCCGGAGATTTGGTATGTGGTTTTACATTTGAAATCTGGTCAGAAAGAAAATGCTGCTGTTTTTTTGGTTTTTTATTTAAAAGGACTTCAGGAATGTTGCTGATGCTGAAACCCGTTGCAATTACAGTTACCGAAACTTTCTCGCCCAGTTGCTCATCGGCCCCGTTGCCCCAGATAAGGTCTGCTTCATAGCCTGACTTATCCTGAATAAAGTCAGATATTTCGCCGATTTCATCCATCGTGATTTCTGATTTCCCGGAGGTTACATTCAACAGGATATTTTTTGCCCCTTTAATATCGTTATTGTTCAGCAATGGCGAATTTAAGGCTTCTTCGACGGCAATGAGCGACCTGCCTTCGCCTTCGGCTATGCCGGTGCCCATCAGGGCAACACCGCTGTTGCGCATCACCGTTTCAACATCAGCAAAGTCGACGTTGACATATCCCGGTACCGTAATAATTTCGGCAATGCCTTTTGCCGCAGTTGCCAGGACGTTATCGGCTTTTGCAAAGGCTTCGGAAATGGGAAAGTCGCCATACATTTCGCGGATGCGTTCATTATTTATCACCAGCAGCGAATCGACATGCCCTTCGAGTTCCGTGATCCCCTCGACAGCTTGTTTGATCCTCCTCCGGCCTTCGTTCCTGAACGGGATAGTCACGATCCCCACCGTCAGGATATTCATTTCCCTGCAGGCTTTGGCAATTACGGGGGCAGCTCCTGTGCCTGTGCCACCGCCCATACCGGCAGTAATAAATGCCATTTTTGTATTTATACGGAGCGCTTTTTTAACATCTTCAATGTTTTCAATAGCCGCCTGTTTGCCAGTTTCGGGTTTGTTGCCTGCACCTCTCCCTTCGGTTAATGATGCGCCCAGTTGAATCTTAACCGGGACAGGGCTGCCTGCTAGCGCCTGGGCATCGGTGTTGCAGACCATAAAATCAACATCCCTGATGCCCTGCCTGAACATGTGGTTGACAGCATTTCCACCGCCCCCGCCAATACCTATCACTTTTATGATTGAGCCGGGATTTTTAGCAAACTGAAAATCTAAAACTTCATTTGACATATTTTCGTTTTTTATGTTTCTACTTCCGGGAATTATTCTTCAAGCGGCTGGTCTTCATCGTCGAACATCCGGTTCCATTTTCTGAAAAACCAGTTGTCGACATTCGCATCGGGATCGTCTGCCGCTACTTCTTTGATTTTTTTCTTCCTTTGTTTTTTTAATGATTTCTGAACCGCCAGTTTTTCCGGGTCAGGTTCGATGTATTCAATTGAAATAACCGATTTCTCCTTTTCTTTTTCCCCGCCTTCCTCCTCGTCGATGTAATTAATATCGGGCTCGCTGTCGTCGATCTCAAATTTTATTTTTGATTCGTCGGGTATCTCAGAATTCCCTTCTTTCGATTTAAAACCGGTCGCCAGGATGGTTACGCTCAGGTCGTTTTCAAGCGAGTCATCATAACCGTTGCCCCAGATGATATCGGCATCCTGACCGGCTTTTTCCTGCAGGGTGTCGATGATTTCACCGATTTCGCCCATAGTAATTTCTTCCTTCCCGGAAATAATATTTAAGAGGATATTTTTAGCCCCGTTAATATCGTTGTTGTCGAGGAGTGGCGATTCAAGGGCAAGGTTTACAGCTTTGAGAGTGCGCCCTTCGCCGGAAGCATAGCCCGTCCCCATAATAAAAATTTTACTTTCTGACATCACGGTAAACACATCGGCAAAATCGATGTTAATGTTCCCGTGCACGGTAATAATTTCAGCGACACCTTTCACTGCCGTGGCGACAATATTGTCGGCTTTTTTAAAAGCAGCCCTGGCCGGCAGGTCGCCATAGATGCTATGAAGTTTTTTATTGTTGATCACTAATATGCTGTCGACAACTTCACTCAGTTTTTTAACGCCTTCCATAGCCTGGTCGAACCGTTTTTTCCCTTCTGCCGGAGAAGGGATTGTTACAACGGCGATGGTTAAAATTTCCAGCTCTTTTGCCAGCCGGGCAATAACAGGCGAGGCGCCGGTACCTGTGCCTCCGCCGAGTCCTGTTGTGATGAACAACATCTTTGTCGGTCCTTCGAGTACCTGCCTGATATCTTCGTAGTTCTCTTTGGCGGCTTCCTCGCCCATCTCTGGTTTGTTCCCGGCACCCCTTCCTTCGGTAAGGGTTACACCCAGTTGTATTTTTACAGGTACCGGGCTGTTTCCCATAGCCTGTGCATCGGTATTGCACAGGATAAAGTCAACCCCCTTTATGCCCTCATGGAACATGTGGGTGACAGCATTGCAACCGCCACCCCCAACACCCAGAACTTTTATGATGCTGGAAGAGGTTTTATTGAAACTGAAATTTACTAGTTCTTCGGCCATAACTCCCATTATTTACATTTCTATATCTGCGTCGTCAAAAAAGTCGATAAATCCCTGCGAGACTTTCTCTTTCATTTTATTCACCTTGTTAAGGAAGAAGGCATTCGATCCCTTTTTCTCTTTTCTTTTTTTCCTTCTGGTTGATTCATGGTTGATATCTTCGAGAGAGAATTTTAAAAGCCCCAGGGCAGTATGGTATTCATATTTTTCAAGTTCGGGAATTTTATGGGCCAGGTTAATTACCGGCCTTCCGGGGCGGGCGTCCAGGCCGGTGCGGTACCTGACCAATTGTATCAGGTTAGGCAGGTTTGCGGTCCCACCCGTTAATACAATCCCGGCTCCTACTTTGTCGAGGTAACCCGAATTTTCGAGCTGGTAGTAAAGGCTGTCGATTATTTCTTCAAGGCGGGCCTGGATAATAAATGCCAGGCTTTTAAACGAAATCTCCTTTGGTTCCCAGCCATTGTCTCCCGGGATAGTAACCACTTTTTCCTCTTCGGCAAAATCACCCATAGCTTTGCCAAACTGAACTTTTAACTGTTCTGCCAGGCGCGGGGCAATAGCGCATCCTTCTTTTATATCCCTGGTTACAGCATTCCCTCCGAAAGGCACTACAGAACAATAGCACAACATGCCATCGGAATAAATGGCTGATTTGGTAATTCCACCGCCGATATCGACCAGGATCACGCCGGCTTCTTTTTCATCTTCTGTCAGGACTGCCTCGGCGGCAGCGAGCGGCGACATAACCATCCTTCGCAGGTTGATGCTGATTTTATCCAGAACCATCTCAACATTAAACTTATACTGCTCGGGCGCTGTCAGCAGGTGGAACTCGGCATCGAGCCTTTTCCCTGCAGCCCCGACTGGATTTGTTATGCCTGGCTCTCCATCGACAGCAAACTGGTAGGGGAGGATGTGGTAAATAACATGTTCTTCATCGACCGGCGAATTTACGGCTTCTTTAATAAGGGTCGAAATATCTTCTTTGCTAACAGTCGCGCCCTCTGCTATCTCCCGCGAGCATTTAAACGGGATGGTTTTCAGGTGCTGCCCGGCAATAGCTACGTCGAGTTGCCTGACTTCCCCGTCAAATGCTTCTTCTACCTGGTTTATAACATCGTTCACTACCCCGACCACCTCATCGATGTTAAGGACTACCCCGCGTTTGATCCCTTTTGCCGCTGTTTTGGCATAAGCAATTACATCGACTTTATTATCGTTTGTTTTTACTCCTGCCAGTGCCACAACTTTTGTGGTACCAATATCGACAACTGCAACTATTTTTTCTTTTGATGCCATAATCCTACCTTTTTGTTCCGATTACCAGATTTTTATATTTCAGATTAATAGTTGTATATGTATTCCAGTTATTGTGAGCCAAAACGTTTTCGTAAAATGCTTTCAGATTTTTTAATTTTTCCCTGTAATTGTCCATTTTGCCGAATTCAATCAAATGGCTGCCGACGAGCGGGACCAGAATAAGTTCCTGATTCTCGGTAACATGGATTTGTTCGATCTGTGCTTTCCAGAAAGCATGTTCTTCCATGAACAGGACAAGTGGCAGCAAGCTGCCTGATGCAAATTCAGGCGTGATCTTGCCGGTAGCAACCATAACATTTGCTGCATACTTTGTTGAAACAGGGATTTGTATGTTTTTTCTGTCAAGGAAATAGTTATCGTCACCCGAGATTATCCGCAGAACTGGATCCCGGTGTTTTATTCTTACAGCCAGCATACCCTTGAAATCGTTGGCATTGCCTGATAAAATCCTGTAAACTTCAGCATTTTCGATGGCCACATTTTTTTCGACTTCCTTTTCAATCGTTTCACAGTTAATTTCCCTCAGTTCCTTTTCGAGTATCTGTTTGTCAGCCGAATTGATTAATTTTAAAATTTCATCGTTCCCGATTGAAATAGCCTGTTGCCCATCGTAAAAAATTTCAATTTCATTACATTTAACATGCCTCACCTCCTTTGCAGTGAAAGCCAGAGTAATGACCAGGAAAATGCCCAGGATTGCCCATCCTAATATTTTCAGAATTTTCCTAAGCATTGTACCTCCTCCTTAATATTTCAACAATTTCATCGGCGGCTTTGTCTATATTGCCTGCGCCAAGTGTGAGCAGGACTTCAAACTCATTTCCCGAAATCCAGCCTGTTAGTTCTTCACTTTGAAGAGAAGTAACCTTTTTCGTCTTAATTTTCGAAGTGATGATTTCTGAAGTGACTCCCTTAATGGGGAGTTCCCGTGCCGGGTAAATCGGAAGGGCTACCACTTCATCGAGCAGGCTGAGGCTTTGTGCAAATTCACCGGCAAAATCTTTTGTCCGCGAGTAAAGGTGCGGCTGGAAAATACCTGTGATTTTTTTCCCGGGGAAAAGCTTCCTGACCGAGGTTATGACAGCCTCAAGCTCTTTCGGGTGGTGTGCATAATCGTCGATAAACACAACGCTTTTATTCCTGAACCTGACATCGAAGCGCCGCCGGACGCCTTCAAAAGTACCCAGCCCGTTTTTTAATTCTTCGGTCGAAACCCCGGCTTCAAGGGCAAGCGATGCAGCGCCTACGGCATTCTCCACATTGATTAAACCCGGATAGCTCAACTCAATTTTTTCGATTACACCTTCTGGTGTTTTTAAATCAAACATGTGCCCAAGCCCTTTTTGCCTGATATTTTCAGCAAAATAATCGGCTGATTCGTTCAGGGAATAGGTCAGAATTTTTATTTCCCCTGTTTTAAAAGAGGGAAGGCTGATGCCTTTTTTTACGATTAGTTTCCCTCCTTCCTTAATTTGTAGGCTAAAGTCGGCAAACGATTTTTTCAGTTCGTTTAGATTCCCGTAAATATCAAGATGGTCGGGGTCGATTGCTGTAATGAGGGCAATCGTTGGTTTAAGGTTCAGGAACGAGCGGTCGTATTCGTCGGCTTCGGTAACAATCCACTCGTTATGCTGCCCGGGCAGCACTAAATTTGAACCGAAATTTTTTGAAATTCCCCCAAGGAAAGCGCTGCAGCCAGGCTGTGAGTTTTTCAGGATTACTGACACCATGGTTGAAACGGTTGTTTTACCGTGAGTGCCGGCAACGGCAATGGTTTTTGCCTCGTTGCAAAGAAGCCCTAAAACCTGAGCCCGTTTATAAATTCCGTACCCCTTTTGTTTAAGGAAGTTGAACTCTTTATGCCCTTCTGGTATCGCTGGCGTGTAAACGACCAGCGTGTTTTCTTTGAGGAAATTTTCAGGAATGGCATTTATATCATCGTTATAATGAACATTAATGCCGGATGCAGACAGTTGGTTTGTCAACGTGGTTTGGGTTAAATCATACCCGGCCACATTTTTCCCAAGGTGTTTGAAATAGCGTGCAAGGGCACTCATCCCAATCCCCCCTATTCCGAGGAAGTACACATTCGCAATATGTTGAAGCCCTTTTACCATCTTGCCATTTTTTCTATTTCATCAACAATCCGTTTTGTGGCGTCGGGTTTTGCCAGTTTTTTTATGTTTTCAGAAAGTTGGTTTAACCTAACTTCATAGTTTACTAACTCCAGAATTGTGATAAATAAATTCCTGTCGATTTCCTCGTCCTTTATGATGATAGCTGCATTTTTTTTCGCTAAGGCCATTGCATTGCGGGTTTGATGGTCTTCGGCTACATTGGGCGAGGGGATGAGTACCACCGGTTTCCCGGCAATGCATAATTCGGAGATAGTCCCGGCTCCGGCACGTGAAACAATGACATCGGCTGCCCCATATGCCAGTTCCATCCGGTTAATAAATTTATGTATCTGCAGATTTTCAGGTTTATTTTCTGAAGTTTTCCGCACCATCTCATCGAAATAGAACGAACCGGTCTGCCAAATCACTTTTACACCTGATTCCCCGATGAGGTTGATATTTTTCAGGACGGCATTGTTTATCGAACGGGCCCCGAGGCTCCCCCCGATTATCAGGATAATTTTATCATCGGCGTTAAACCCGAAATAACCGGCAGCCGCCTGCCTCCCGGGATTCTGATTCAGAAGCCCTTCCCTGACCGGATTCCCGGTGAAAATAATTTTATCAGATGAGAAATAGTTGGCCATATTTTCGTATGCCACGCAGATTTTATCGGCCTTTTTGCCAAGGATTTTATTGGTTATCCCGGCATAAGAATTTTGTTCCTGGATCAGTGTGGGAATATTTTTGCGGGTAGCTGCCTGGAGCAACGGGCCGCTTGCAAAACCGCCAACCCCAACCGCGATATGAGGCTGAAATTCCCGGATGATCCTGCGGGCTTCCCTGTTGCTTTTAAACAGCATTGCAAGGAATTTAAACATTTTCAGCCCCGGCTTCCTTGGCAAGCCCATTACCGGGAGGCCAATAATTTTATAGCCGGCAGCAGGGACTTTTTCCATTTCCATTTTCCCTTTAGCCCCGACAAACAGGATATCGGCGCCGGGGAACCGGTTTTTCAGTTCGCCTGCAATCGCCAGGGCGGGGAAAATATGCCCGCCGGTGCCGCCTCCGCTGATTATGATCCTTTTTTGCTGCATGTTACTGCATTGATATATCTTCATCGGGGGCATTGACCTGCACAGGCTGTTGCCCCCCTATTGATTTATCTTTCTGGTTCTGATAACTCACACTCAAAATACACCCGAATGCCACCGATGTAAAAAGCAACGAAGTGCCGCCCATGCTCACCCAGGGAAGAGGTTGCCCTGTAACCGGCAAAACACCCGATGAAACCCCGATGTTGATCATGGCCTGGAAAACAAGCACTAATGTTAATCCGGCAACCAGGAAAGCCGGGAATGTACGTGTGGCACGCCGCATTATTATAACGCTACGGAAAAAGAAAATCATGTAAAGGAGGATGATAATTCCCCCGAAAATCAATCCGTACTCTTCAACAATGATGGCAAAAATAAAATCGTTATAGGCGGCTGCCATATAATTACTGACATCGGAATGGCCCGGGCCTTTGCCGATTAACCCGCCTTCATAAATGGCAAGGCTGGCATAATCGGCCTGTGTGATCCCCATTTCCGAACTCGGATCCCCAAAAATAAAACGTTCAATCCTGCCCTTTATGGTTTTAACCCTTGTATACCTGTCGGGGAGGTAATCGGTTGTAAAATAGATAACTGCTAATGCCAGGAGTCCGGAAGCAATAACTAGTAACAGGTATTTATAAGGTATCCTACCCACAAACATCATCGACATAATGGTCAGGAAAAGAAGGGCTGCGGTTGAAAAATCAGAAATAAATATCAGGGCACAAATTATTACTGAAAAAAATATGATTCTTTTAAATGCTTTTGATAGTTCTTCTTTTGTTTTCTGATTTTTGCCAAGGACGCGTGCTGTGAACATGATTAATGCGATTTTCGCTAATTCGGCAGGTTGGAACGATATAAAGCCAAGGTCGAGCGTCCGGCCCGAAGAATCGCCGGCATGGCCGGTGAGTTTGAGGAAAACAGCCAGGCCAAGGAATCCGATACTGGCATACACCAGGATCAGGGCAGCCATTGAATATATTTTTACGGGGATAATATGAACCATTACAAGGATAATACAAAATCCGATAAAAAGGAAGCCTGCCTGCCTGACGAGATAATGCCAGGTGACTCCACCAGCCATACGGTAGGACAGGGCCCCGGTTGAACTGTAAATGATCAGTAGCGAAAGGAGCGAAAGCAACAACAGGACTGTCCAGATAATCCTGTCGCCTTTGATGATATTCCTGGCAGTGAGTTCCATCCTGAAAATTTATAAATCGCGGACTGCTTTTTTGAACTGTTTCCCCCGGTCTTCGTAATTGTCGAAAAGGTCGAAGCTGGCGCATGCCGGCGAAAGCAACACCACCTCATCCTTCCGGGCGAGGTAGTAGGCCGATTTTACCGCGCTGCCCATGTCGTACACATCGACAATTTCATCCACGATTTTTTCAAACGCCTCATGGATTTTTGCGTTGTTTTTGCCAAGGCACACGATGGCCTTGACTTTCGTTTTTACCAGATCGTTAAGCATGGAATAATCATTCCCTTTATCGATCCCCCCGGCGATCCATACAATTGGCCTGTTGATTGTTTCCAGGGCGTACCAGGTCGAGTTGACATTGGTCGCTTTTGAGTCGTTGATAAATTCGATTCCATGTACAACCAGGAACCTTTCGAGCCGGTGCTCAACTCCCTTGAAACCGGCCAGGCTTTCACGCAACTGCTGGTTGCGTATCCGGAATGCCATACTGGCAATACCGGCAGCCATCGAGTTGTAATAGTTGTGTTTCCCTTGTAATGATAAATCCAAAACAGACATACTGAATTGTTTTTCGTTCAACCTTATTATTAATTCATTATTTATAAGCCCCGCGCCATTGCCCTCCGGCTCCCCTAACCCGAATGGCAATGCGATAGCTTTTATTTCGCGTTTTTTAAGTTCCTGCCTGATAGTTTCATCATCGGCGCAATAGATGAAATAATCAGCTTTCCCCTGGTTCCTTGTGATCCTGAATTTTGAATCGATGTAATTGGCCATATTGTGCCCGTACCTGTCGAGGTGGTCGGGCGTGATGTTGAGCAGGACAGCTACATCGCCCTTAAAGTCATACATGCCGTCGAGCTGGAAGCTGCTGAGTTCAATCACATAAATATCGAAATCCTGTTCCGCCACCTGCCATGCAAAACTTTTCCCCAAGTTTCCGGCCACCCCGACGTTCATCCCTGCTTCTTTCAGGATATGATAGGTCAGCAGGGTCGTGGTGGTTTTGCCGTTGCTCCCCGTAATACAAATGGTTTTTGCCTTGTTGTACCGGCCGGCAAATTCGATTTCCGAGATGGCAGGAATACCTTTCTCTTTCAATGTTAAGATCAAGGGTACTGATTCCGGAATCCCGGGGCTTTTTATAATCAGGCCGGCATTCATTATCTTGTCTGCGGAATGCTTCCCCTCCTCATAATCCAGGCTATAATGTCGAAGAACTTTTTTGTATTTATCTTTTATTTTCCCCAGGTCGGAGACAAATACCCCGAATCCTTTTTTTTTAGCCAGAATAGCTGCGCCCACCCCGCTTTCTCCTGCCCCAAGTATGACTACTTCGCTATTCATCTTACCTTATCTTGAGCGTTACAATTGTTACCACAGCGAGGATAATCCCCATGATCCAGAACCTCGTCACAATTTTTGCTTCAGGAATCCCTTTTTTCTGATAGTGATGATGAATAGGGCTCATGAGGAATATGCGCCTGCCTTCGCCAAACCTCTTTTTAGTATATTTAAACCAGGCCACCTGTACGACCACTGATAGGTTTTCAATCAGAAAAATGCCACATAGCAGGGGGATTAAAATTTCTTTTCTGATTATTACTGAAAAGACAGCCAGGATGCCACCAAGCGCGAGGCTGCCGGTATCGCCCATAAATACCTGTGCCGGGTAGGAATTGTACCAGAGGAATCCAACTGTAGCGCCGATAAATGCTGCAATGAACACCGTCAGTTCACTGGTATTGGGGATATACATGATATTCAGGTATTCGGCATAGACGATATGGCCGCTGACATAGGCGAGGACACCTAGGGTGGCGCCACTGATGGCAGATGAGCCTGTAGCCAATCCGTCGAGGCCGTCGGTAAGGTTGGCCGCATTCGAAAAGAAGGTGATGATCAGGATGATGACAATGGCATAAACGGCCCACCTCCAGTATTTTGAATTTTCACCTGTGAAGGCTACCAGCCATTCGTAATCGAGTTCATTCAGTTTAAAAAATGGGATAGTAGTCCTGGTTGACTTAACGTCTTTTGTCACATATTCAAGCGATTGAGCACCTGTTTCTGTAGCAACGACAATTTCCTTTTTGGGATCTCCCTCGGCATCACGGACTTTTTCACGGACCACAATTTCGTCGTTGAAATAAAATGTCGCTGCCACCATGATGCCCAGGCTTACCTGCCCAAGGATTTTGAACTTCCCGGCAAGGCCTTTTTTGTTTTTCAGGAATACTTTGATATAATCGTCGATGAACCCGATTAACCCCAACCAAGTTGTGGTTACCAGCATTAATATGATGTAGATGTTATGAAGTTTTGCAAAAAGCAGGGTCGGCACGATTATGGAAAGCAGGATGATAATCCCGCCCATGGTAGGGGTGCCTTTTTTCTGCAACTGCCCGTCGAGCCCAAGGTCGCGGATATCTTCGCCGATTTGTTTTACCCGCAGGAAATTGATCAGCTTATGCCCCAAGGCCATGGTAATAATCAAAGAAAGGATTACTGCGCCACCTGAGCGGAATGAGATGTATTGCAACATCCCGACCCCGGGGATATCATAATCTTTTAAAAGTTCATATAAGTAATAGATCATTAGCCTGCTGGTTTTATCTTATTCCGAATATTTTTTCAATTTCTTCCCTGTCGTCAAAATGATGCTTGACACCGTTTATTTCCTGATAATTTTCATGGCCCTTTCCTGCCACAAGGATCAGGTCGCCCGGCCTGGCAAGCATGATGGCTGTTTTAATGGCTTCGCGGCGATTGACAATTGACACTACCTTTTGTTTTTGTAAAGGATCGACGCCTTTTTCCATGTCGGCAATAATATTTTCCGGAATCTCGGATCGTGGATTGTCGGATGTCAGGATGACTTTATCGCTCCCCGAAACAGCTTCTTTTGCCATCACCGGCCTCTTTGATTTATCGCGGTCGCCCCCTGCTCCAACCACCGTTATTATCTGCTCATTCCCTTGTTTGATGCCTGCAATGGCGTTTAGTACATTCCTGAGGGCATCGGGCGTGTGAGCATAATCGACAATAGCCAGTTTGCCGTCGATGCTGCGAATGGTTTCGAACCGGCCTTTGACTGGCTCAAGGTTGCTCAGTTCTGTGAGTGCCTGCTGTTGTTCAAGCCCCAGGCTAACCGCTGCAACATAGACCGCCAGGAGGTTATAAGCGTTAAACCGGCCAATAAATTTTACCCATAATTCAGTATTATCTATGTTCAGGAGCATCCCGTCAGTATGTGTTTCAAGCACCTTGCACCGATGGTCGGCAACTGCCCTTCCCGTGTAGGTTATTACCCTGGCTTTTGTATTCTGGGCCATAACCCTTCCGTTTTTATCATCGGCATTTATTACAGCAAATGCATCGGATGGCAACCGGTCGAAAAATGTTTTTTTGGCTTTAATATATTCTGCAAATGTTTTATGGTAGTCGAGGTGGTCAAGCGTTATGTTAGTAAAAATCCCTCCTTTGAAAGTTATGCCGGCTATCCTCTCCTGGACAATAGCATGTGAACTGACTTCCATAAAACAATATTCACAGCCATCGTTTTCCATTTGAGCAAGTAGCCCCTGAATATTCAGGGCGTCGGGTGTTGTATGTGTAGCCGGGATTTCACGGTTGCCGACACAGTATTTAATGGTTGAAATTAATCCTGAATTATATCCTAATTTTATGAATAGTTGATAAAGCAAAGTTGCAATACTTGTTTTCCCGTTTGTCCCAGTAATGCCAATTACCTTCATTCTGGAAGAAGGATTTTTATAGAAAGCGGAAGCTGTTTCCCCGAGCGCATTGGCACTGTCCTCAACTTTTATATAAGTAACACCCGGGTAAAGGTCTGCCGGAAGTTTTTCACAAATAACAGCAACTGCTCCTTTTTCGATAGCCATCGCTATGAATGCATGGCCGTCGGTATGGACTCCTTTTACTGCCACAAAAGCAAATCCTGGCTTGGCAAGCCTCGAATCAAAGGCGATGCCTGTAATCTGTTTCCCGGTATCGCCGATAATCCGGTTTGGTTTAATTCCCGACACTATTTCCTTTAAGCTCGCCATTCTTAAATTAATGTGATATAGATGATTTGCCCTGTCCTGAATGTTGAGCCCGGCACAAGCGATTGTTTCCGGACTTTCCCGATGCCATTAATTTTAACCTTCAGCCCGTTATTTTCAAGGAGGAAAACTGCCTGGCTTGCCCCCATTCCCCGCACATCAGGAACCTTGTTTACCGGGATTTCTTTTTCCTCCAGAATTATCTCCTCATCATTGCATTTTATTTTAACATATTCAGAATTACTCACAGCCGGCATATTTCCTATGTTCAGTTCATCCAGTACCCGGTTGATTTTATGGATATTGCCATCTTTTATTTCAGGAAATTCAGGTTCCTGATCGGTGTTGCCGGAATCTGCCAGCCGCGTAGTGCCGATTTTTAGAGCATATACTTTCTCTGCAATTTCCTTAAATACAGGACCGGCAACCGATGCGCCATAATAAAGCCCCTTTGGGCGGTTAATGGTAACAATCAAAGAATAGACCGGGTCGTCGGCTGGGAAATACCCTACAAATGAAGCGAGGTACAATCCACTGGCGTATTCGCCATTAGCTGCTATCTGTGCCGTACCGGTTTTTCCCGCTATTTTAAAAAGAGGGTTGCTCAAACTCCTGCCGGTGCCTCTTTCGCAAACGCCTTCAAGGAGTTTTTTTGCTTTGCCGAGGGTTTCTTTCGAAACAATCAGTGGATTTAAAACCTGCGTCCTGTAAGATTTTACCAGCAGGCCACCGTTGCGGATTTCGTCAACCAGCCGGGGTTTTATCATTTTCCCGTTGTTTGCCACAGCGTTATAAAACGTGAGGATTTGCAGAGGAGTCATTTTAATTTCATACCCATATGACATCCATGCCAGCGAAGTGCCCCACCAGTTGGTTTCGCCGGGGTATTTGAAATAGGGGATGCCTTCGCCTTTTAACTCAATGCTTAGAGGTTTGTTGAGGCCAAAACTATACAGGCGGTCTACATAATCTTTTGGCCTGCTTTCATAACAATGAGTGATTATTTTGGCTACCCCGACATTTGACGATTTCTCAAAAATCTGTTTAACCGTCATCTTGCCATGGCCTCCATACCGGTAATCGCTATCGTAAATGGTGCGCCCTTTGTATTCCCAGATTCCATTGCCTGTATCGAACACATTGCTTGTGTCGACAAGCCCCTGTTCAAGTGCTACCATTAACGACATGAGCTTGAAAGTTGAGCCTGGCTCGTAGCAACCTGCGTGGCCCAGCGCATAGTTATATATTTCGGCGTATTTCCCTTCGCTGGTCATTCCAAGGTTACAAATTGCTTTGATTTTTCCTGTTTTTACTTCCATCAGGATTGCAGTGCCCCAGTCGGCCCGGCTTTTTTCAAGCTGGCTGAGCAAAGCATTTTCAACAATGTCCTGGATTTTTATATTTAAGGTGGTGATAATATCCATGCCGTCCTGGGGCTCTATTTCGGTGCGGGTAACCCACCTCCCCGAAAGGTTCTGTTTATAGCCAACTCCCGGTTCCCCCTTCAGGTAAGGCTCAAAGGCGCCTTCGATGCCGGTATAGCCGATGTTGCCATGCACACCACCATAAACGCCTTTATTTAATGTGCCTATAGTCCGTGACGCCAGTGACCCGAGTGGCTGGATACGTTTATTTTCAGTTTCGATGATCCTGCCCCCCCTGTTTTGCCCCCGCCTGAGGATCGGGAATTTTTTTATTTCCTGAAGTTCGTTGTAATCAATTTTCCTTGGCGTAATTAAGAGCCCTCGGTTTTTACTGTTGTATGCGGCATCAAGCCTCCTTTTGTATTGTGCTTTGGTTGCATCTTTAAACATTGCCGACAGGTAGTAAGCCAGCGAGTCGCTTTCTTTGTCATAAACCTGTTGCACACCGGGTGCCGCCAGGTCGATTCTGACAAAGTAACCGGGCACGGATGTTGCCAGGATGCTTCCATCATCGGCACAAATATTTCCCCTGTTGGCTTCGGTGAGGACTGTATTGTTACTCAGGTTCTCGGATATCTCCTCCAGCCGCTCAGTATTGATATTCTGGATGGAAATCATTTTAAATATCACAACTGAGCCCATGAGGAACATGACGAAATAAATAATTGCGATACGCGATATGATTGATTTTCTTATTTCCATGGCAATTTAATCCTCTTTCACTAAAATTTTTTGCGGAGGGCGGGCTGGTTCTTCCAACCCGAGCCCGGTATCTTTAATCCGCTTAATAACTTCTGAGGGACGGCTGACATCCATCAGTTTTGCAGAAATGGTTGTCGCTTCTGAGCGCAATTCCTTTATGCTGTCTTGCAATACCTCGACCCGGCGCATGGTTTTTTCCGACCAGTTCCTGTTTGAGATCAGTATCAGTGCAAGGAATGCCAGGAAGAAAAGGAATGGTATCTGCCGTGTAACCCGTTCGTCAGTCAGGATTGCACCACCGATAAATGATTTTACCCCCTTTTTATTTTTTTTTGCCTTATCTGCCATTTAATCAAATTTTTTCTGCTATCCTTAGTTTTGCACTCCTTGCCCTTGGATTGTTTTTTACTTCATCAGGAGAAGGCCTGATCACTCTGTTATTTACAATCCTGAAAGGAGATTGTATGTTCCCGTAAAAATCTTTTTCGGCTATCCCCTCAAAATTCCCGGCTTTAAAAAAATTCTTGACGATCCTGTCTTCAAGGCTGTGATAAGTGATAATACAGACTCGTGCGCCTGTTTTTAATACGTCGAGCGAAGCCAGCAGCAATTCTTTTAAGGCTCTCAACTCGTTGTTTACTTCAATCCTTAAAGCCTGGAATACTTTTGCCAGGTATTTATTCTCATATTTAGGTGGAATACATGTTTTGACAGCATCTTTCAACTGCCCGGTTGTAAGGAGCGTTTTTTTTGTGCGGGATGCTACTATTGCCGAAGCCAGTTTCCCCGCATTCCTGATTTCTCCGTAGTTGCGGAATATTTTCGCCAGGCTTGTTTCTGAATAAGAGTTTAAAATTTCAGATGCATTTTTTTGTGCATTCCGATTCATCCGCATGTCCAGTTTTTCATTAAAACGGAAAGAGAAGCCACGTTCTGCGTTATTAAAATCGTGGGATGAAACGCCGAGATCGGCGAGGATACCGTCAACTTTTTCAACGCCAAAATAAGCCAGGAAATTTTTCAGGAACCTGAAATTGTGCCTGATAAAAAAAAACCGGTCATCATTAATTAAGTTATCGGCTGCATCGGCATCCTGGTCAAATGCAAAAAGCCTTCCGTTGCCAAGCCTGTTCAGTATTTCTCTTGAATGCCCCCCGCCGCCGAAAGTTGCATCAACATAGTCTCCTCCTGGTTTGACCTCCAGGCCGGATATGCTTTCATGCAGCAAAACCGGTATGTGATACGCGTCCATTATCAGTCTGCTTCTGGTTTGTTCCCGAGTTTTTCCTTATACATGTCACGAAGAGGCTTCCTCGATTGCCTGCGTTTTTCGTATTCGCCGGCATCCCAAAGCCTGATCAGTTTCCCCATACCGACCAGAACCACTTCTTTTTTCAGGTTGGCATGTTCCAGAAAATCGGGGAGTATATTTATCCTCCCGTTTTCGGCCATCCTGACTGTTGTGAAGTTTTCGTAAAACTGTTCCAACAACTCGATATCCCCTTCGTCGAACTGGTTAAGTTTTGATTCAATTTCTTCAACCTTTGTGTTCCACTGGCTTTCAGGATAAATATTCAGGCAGTTTAAGAATACATCCATTTCAATGGCCAAAGGGTTTAACGCCTCGCCCCCCATCGTTTTTTTAAAAGCCGATGGCAGGACAATGCGGCCTTTGTCGTCGATGGTAGCTTTATATTTTGTTGAGAACCTGATCATAAAAACCTGGTATTCCATTTAATAATTGTAAAAATACAATTTTATTCCAATTTTTGACATTTTCTTCCATAATATTACACTTTATGGCAAATGTGTTTTGTTAAAAACATGTTTATTTTTTGTTTATAAAACGGGCTGTTTTTTAACATGAAATCTATAAAGTCCTAAATTAAAGAAGTTTGAATTGTTGATTTCACATAATTATTGCAGGTTGATAACTCAAAGTGGGTAACTTTTTCTTCAGGAAATTGAAGCTTGCCAGTAGATTTTTAATCATGAAAAACCAATTAAATTGTGGCATATTTTGTTATTTTGCCCGTAAAATCTTTTCGTCATGGAGTCGTCTGAAAGTTACAAGCCGATTAATATCAGGGAGGTAGTAGCTGAAAAAAGCCCGGGTGTTGCAAGGATATTGCCAGGATTTGTTTACAGGTATATCCACCGGATCATGCACATTGATTACATTAATGGATTTCTTGAAAAGAACGGGCATCTCGAAGGGATTGAATTTGTCGATAAAGTTGTTGAGGATTTTAATGTGAAGCAGGAGGTGTTTGGATTAGAGAATATTCCTGATAAAGGGAAATTTATTTTTGCATCGAACCATCCTTTGGGGGGATTCGACGGGATGGTCCTCATGAAAATTGTCCATGCCAAATTTGGTTCATTAAAATTCCTGTCGAACGATGTGCTGATGAATATCAGGAACCTCAGAAGCCTTTTTGTCCCTGTAAACAAACATGGAGGGTATGCCCGTAATGCTGTAAAAGCGCTGCATGAGGCATATTTATCGGATAGCCAGATTCTAATTTTCCCGGCCGGGCTGGCTTCCCGGAAATTCGGAAAAAAAATAGCAGACCTTGAATGGAAGAAACATTTTATTGCCAAAGCCATTGAGTACGAACGGGATGTCATCCCGGTATTTGTGGGAGGGAGGAATTCGAACCGTTTTTACAGGATTGCCCGTTTGCGGAAATTTTTCAGAATTAAATGGAACCTTGAAATGTTTTTCCTGCCCGATGAAACATACCGGCACAGGAATAAAAATGTGACAATATATTTTGGCAAACCGTTGCCATACACTTTATTCGATAAATCGAAATCACAAAATGATTGGGCTTCCTTCGTAAAAGGATTGGTGTATAAACTTCCTTCGGCTTTTTCAAAGTAAGGCCTGATTGCTGTGTATCTTAAGCAAATATTTTTAATTTTATAGTCCATTTTTCTAAAGCATTAATGATGATGAAAGATATTATCACACCGGTAGCCAAAGAAAAGGTAATTGCAGAACTGACTTCGGATAAGCTTTTGAGGCAGACAAATAAAGGAGGCAACGAGATTTATGTTGTCACATGTCACGACTCACCAGCAGTGATGAAAGAGATAGGCCGGTTGCGTGAACTTACTTTCAGAAATGCCGGTGGAGGTACCGGCAAGGAAACCGATATTGATAAATATGATTTAGCTGAAATTCCATATAAACAAATTATAGTTTGGGATCCTGATGCGAAGGAAATCCTTGGTGGTTACCGTTATTTAAACTGTAGCGAGGCGCCGCGGGATGAAAACGGAAGAATTATCCTGGCCACCACAGGATTATTCCATTTTTCAGAAAAATTTTATAACGAGTATGTCCCTTATACATTAGAACTGGGGCGTTCGTTTGTACAGCCTGCCTATCAATCGAGCAAAGCCGGGGCAAAGGCCCTTTTTGCCCTCGATAATCTGTGGGATGGCCTGGGCGCTCTTACGGTGGACCATCCTGAAATAAAATATTTTTTCGGGAAGGTTACCATGTACTCGCATTTCCATGAGGAAGCCAGGAACCTGATCCAGTTTTTTTTCAAAAAGTATTTCCGCGACCGGGAAAACCTGGTTTATCCATATAAACCGGTAGAATTCGATATGGATGAAGAAACAATGAGGGAAATTTTCTCAGGTTTCGATTACAACGAGGATTACAGAATCCTGATTCAGAAAGTAAGGGAAACAGGCGAAAATGTACCGCCACTGATCAATGCTTATATGAACTTATCTCCTTCGATGAAAACATTTGGGACAGCCATAAACGAATCGTTCGGCAATGTCCTTGAAACGGGGATAATTGTTACCATTAAGGATATTTACGAAGTTAAAAAGGACCGCCATATCGAAACCTATATCAAAGACAAGGAAAATGAAAGCTGGTCTTTGCCTGAATAACGCCTATGATGGAATACTATCAAAATCAAGATAAACTCCTGGTGGCTGTCGATTCAATTATTTTCGGATTTGATGAAGGTCAGCACGAGTTAAAACTGCTGATCCTGAAACGTAGATTTGAGCCGGCAAAAGGCGGTTGGTCCCTCATGGGCGGTTTTGTCAATAAAAATGAGAGTGTTGATGACGCTGCAAAACGTATCGTATTCCAACTGACAGGCTTGCAGGATGTTTACATGGAGCAACTTTTTACTTTTGGCGATGTAACCCGTGACCCGGGGGGCAGGATTGTATCGGTGGCATATTATTCACTGATAAAGATTAATGATTACGACCGGGAATTGGTTAAAGAACACGGGGCATCGTGGATACCTGTTTCCGAACTGCCTGATTTGATCTTCGACCATTCAGTAATGGTAGAAAAAGCCATCCGGAAATTACGTATCAGGGCAAGGACCCAGCCTATCGGATTTGAACTTCTACCTGAAAAATTCACCATCCCTCAACTTCAGGGGCTTTATGAAGCCATCTATCAGGTGCCGTTCGATAAAAGGAATTTCAGGCGGAAGATCCTTTCAATGGGTTTGCTGGAAAAACTCGATGAGAAAGAAAAAGAATCTTCAAGGAAAGGGGCATTCTACTACCGCTTCAATAAAAGAAAATACAAGGAATTGCTTAAAAGGGGATTTAATTTTGAATTGTAGGAAATTAATGCTTGACAAACTTTGAAATACCCACCTTATTTTCATCATTAAAAGTTTTTATAAAATATAACCCGGGTTGAAGTTTCGTTGTTTCAAGTAGAAATTCTCTGGCATCAATCCTGTTTTCCGTATGCACAAGGTTCCCGGTAATAGAATAAACGTCAATTCTTTGGATGTTTTCTTCGGAAGCAATCCATACTTTCGGCCCGGCAGGATTCGGGTAAACCTTTAACCTATTTTCATTATTTAATAATAATTTAAGATGGTTGATAACTCCCCCGCTTTCGTGAAAGCGGTAAATAAAATTCTGGTAATAAAGATTTGCAATTGTGGCATCGTGGATGATTAAGGTGTTTTCATCGTTTGTTTCGTTGGCCGAAGTGCTCCAGTTATGGCTGCCGGTAAGCACCAGTGGGCCGGATTCAGAGTTTGTGTGGTCGACAATGGCATACTTGTGGTGGAGGATGCCGGGCGCTTCATCGTCGAAAATGAACGAATCACCCAATGCCCCCGACAGGATACTGTTTACTGTTGAAGAATTACTGCTTTCGTCGTCGGTTATAATATTCACAGCAACACCCGATTGTTTCAGGCCGGCGATTGCGTCCGCAATGTCGGACCTTGTCATAAGCATGGTTGCAATATCGATCCTGTGCCCGGCTGTTTCAAGTGCATTGATGATTTGCTGGTTCGTCCCGTCGGACGGGCTGAAATAGCATTCAACTTCTTTCCCCCCTATTACAAAATTATGTGGAGTGTTATTCAATTTTTCTTCCCCGAATTTCGCATTCGATTCGTCGGGTTGAGTTCCCGAAGCGCCCCACATTTCTTCAAATTCAACTAAATAGGCAGCCGCCAGCGACTGGTCCTGGATAATCACGACATTATTTGCATCGGTATTAATCTGTCCTTTGGTGAAATTTGTCGAACCGGTCCAGACCAGCGGCTTACTGGCATCCCTTGATTGGGCATCGAAAATCAGGAATTTATTATGCATGATCCCGTTCCGCCCATAGTCGCCCGGGGCAATTAATACAGGGAACCCGGGAATGTCGTCCCCGTTGTTATCAAGGCCGTAGTGGGCGGTGGTGCCACATGTAAGGGTCCTGACGGCAACTCCACGGTTGTGGGCATTGTTTAATGCCCCGGTTATGTTGCTGATCTCATAATTATTTATATTGTAGATACACATGTCGATCGATTCTTCAGCCCGGTTGATGTAGGCAATTAATGTGTCATCAATAGCGTCTTCGAGTACTTCTGCATACTGCCCGGTTGAAACTGAATGGTCGACACCGGTGTTGAAATAAATCTTTATGTCGCCTGAAGAATTCGACCCTGTTGCGAAGGCTTTAACCGAAGTAAAAGAAGTATCGGCACCAATGGCTGTAAATCCCTGGGCGTAAATGATGGAAGCTGGCTCAAGCCCCGATATGGTGGCTTCGTTGACAAATCCATTGCCCTGTCCCTGAGAGGTGCCGGTAACGATGCTGTTAAGATTTTCCGGTTGAATGCTCCAGCCAAATCGCACCCCGCTTTGCCCTTGTTTATCTGTTTCCCAGGAAAGGATTACTGATGTTTTTGTAATTCCGCTTACCGACAAGGGTGATTCAATTTTTACAGCGCCGGTTAAAATAATATCTTCTTCATCCCGGGGGAGAATCTGATACCCTGTTGTTACATCGCCAGGATTGTACGAGAATTGCGAACAAATTCCTACCAGGTGAAACGAGCCGGCAGGCATCGGCTTATTCTCAAGGGTGGAGGAACTGACCCTCATCTCTGCCTGTTTTGTGCCCGATGTAAAAACATAATTGGTCTGGCTCTGGAATGTACCTGTTGGATTAACTATCCTTACATTGTTAATCCTCACAAGTTGCCCTTCGTAACTTTCTCCTATTTCATCGATAGTGATTTCTTCAGGCTCCGGAAGGCTGTTACCCGAAGAATGAATTGTTACGGAATTCACCGGCTGAATTTCAAGCAGATTATTATAACTGGATAGTTCACCGGATATGGTTACTGAATCGCCCCGTTGAATACTCTCAACTTCACTTCCATAGGCTGCGATGCCTGCTGTGTTGTCCTGGATATAACGTATATTGCCCAGTTCACTTCCATTGGTTACAATGCCTGAAACCGCCACACTCTGACCGGCTCCTTTTTCCCTTGCTTCTGCAATATTTTGTTGCGCCTTTGCTGATAGGACTGAAAAGGCTAAAAAGAAAAATATATAATATTTCAAAATATGTATTTTTTCTGGTAAAATTCGAAGCGTAAAGTATATAAATTCGGGATTAAATCACAAAAAAACAGGCCAACTTTTAGTAAAAAAACAGAGCAGGCAAAGTTTACATGTGTTAACGCCCTGTGCTATTTTTCTCTCTGGTTCCCCTCCTTGGGAGGGGTTTTGGGAGGCTTTTATATTATTCCTGATTCACGATTATCCGCTTCACCTCCTTTGAGTTGTCTTCAAAAAAAACAATAATGAGATAAATCCCCTGTTTTTTTTCTTTCATAACCACATCGAAATATTTGCCGCTTCTCTCCTGTAATTCTACTTCTGTGGGTTGCCCCAGGATATTACTGACCTGTATTGATTTTATTTCTTTTTCAGAAGTCACTTTGAATTTAAAATTCCTGACTGGATTGGGGAAAATCCTGAGGTCTGAAATATCAGGATTTATTTCATTCTGAAAAGAAAGGAAATCCGTATGGCCGGAAATTATTGATTCGTCAGCCCATAAGGGATTAAGGATCAAAACAGAAATGATTAAAGCTACTGCAAATGGTATCTTTGTTTTCATGGCGTGTTTCTTATAATAATATTGGGGTGGCAACAAAAATAGTGCCTGTTATAAGGACACGATTTCAGGAGAAAAGTTGCAATGCACGTTTTAAATCTTCCGGTGTGTCGATGCCGAAACTTTTGGAGTCGGTGGCAGCAGTCATAATTTTATACCCTTTTTCGAGCCAGCGCAACTGTTCAAGCGATTCAGCCAGTTCGAGTTTCCCCTGCTGCAATTTTGTAATTTCCTGAAGCGTCTCTTTTTTATAGGCATACATCCCGATGTGGATCCAGAAATCTGCCACACTGGTCCATTTCCCGGGTTCGGCGTCGCGCAGGAAAGGGATCGGCGACCGGCTGAAATACAGCGCCTGCCCCCCTGCCCCCAGCACAACTTTAGGCTTATTGGGGTCGTTAAGTTCTTCTTCGGAAATTACCTTACGGACGAGCGTTGCAATTTCAGCGCCTTTGCCGAACAAACTTTTTAACACGTCAATTTTCCCGGGGTCAAAAAACGGCTCGTCGCCCTGGATATTAATTACGATATCGAAATTGGTTTCTTTTTCAATGATCCTTGCTGCCTCGGCTACCCTGTCGGTGCCGCTTTTATGGCCGGGCGAAGTATACACGGCTTTGCCCCCGAAGCTGCAAACCGCATCGTAAATTCTCTGATCGTCGGTGGCCACCCATACCTGGCTTAATGTTTCCCGCGCTTTTTCATACACCAGCCTGACCATCGGCTTCCCGTTGATGTCGGCCAGTGGCTTCCCGGGAAACCTCGAAGAAGCATAACGCGCAGGGATAATTCCGATAAAATTCATTTCTTTTTATTTGTCAGCAAATATAACCTAATGAATCCAAAAAAAGGTTAATAAAAAAACTGAGGTTATTATTCACCATGAAAAATTGTAAATTTGCATTCAATTTTAATGGAGATGGATATTCAGGCAATAAAACAACGGTTTGGGATTATCGGCAATTCTTCGGGATTAAACCGGGCAATTGAGGTAGCTGTCCAGGTTGCCCCCACCGACCTTTCGGTTTTAATAACCGGCGAAAGCGGTACCGGCAAGGAAATGTTCCCGCAGATTATCCACCAGCATTCGGCC
>Ga0272442_10002918_pt1 | contig 24300 bp, 13 predicted proteins | sample SSMForm2O_FD_200262 | JGI IMG/M metagenome (GOLD analysis project Ga0272442, IMG submission 200262) | Marine sediment archaeal communities from Little Sippewissett salt marsh, Falmouth, MA, United States - SSM-Form-2O | ecosystem: Environmental > Aquatic > Marine > Wetlands > Sediment ...
ACCGAGTTTCCAAAAGACGAAATTATGCGTGTTTTGGCTCCTAATGGTGCGGCTTATGTAAAGAAAGGCCGGAAATGGGCGAAGATGGTAAAGCCGCGACCTGAGGATATCGACGAATGGACGCATTATATGCATGATGCCGGCGGTAATCCTGTGGCCCATGATTCGGTCATCGGTCCACCTCGTCATTTGCAATGGGTCTCAAGCCCGAGATGGTCAAGGCATCACGATCATATGTCCAGTGTCAGCGCTGTAGTCTCGAGTGCAGGGCGAATCTTTTACATTATCGATGAAGGCCCGAAGGCCTCTATCCAATTGCCGCCAAAATGGTTTCTTGTTGCAAGGGACGCATTTAACGGTGTAATCCTGTGGAAGCAACCTATTTCTTCCTGGAATACTCATCTATGGCCTCTTAAGAGCGGGCCCGCCCAGCTTCCTCGGCGTCTGGTCGCAATAGGAGACCGCGTTTATGTTACTCTGGGGCTTGATGCTCCTCTGACCGTGCTTGATGCGGCAACAGGTAAGACTATCCGTACCTATGAAGATACCATGGCTACCGAAGAGGTTGTTTTTTCGGATGGTGTGCTTTTTTTGCTTACTACGGATTCTCCTGTGAAGTGGAAAGATTTCAGGCCTCAGTCCACATACATCTGGGACCCAAAGGAACGAGCGAACAACGACTGGGCATGGGATGAAAAAGAACGAAGAATAATGGCTGTACAGGCCGACACAGGCGAAGTTCTCTGGCAAAAGGCCCAGCGTGTAACTCCTTTGACTCTGGCTGCTGATTCGCAGTGTGTTTATTTTCACGATGGCGAGAATGTTATTTGCCTGGATAGGGAAACCGGCGAGCCAAATTGGAACTCGGAGCCGGCCGACAGACGCACTCCCATTCTGACCGGTTACGCACCAACACTTATCGTGTACCAGGATGTTGTCCTTTTCTCGGGTGGAAAGGGGGCTATAACCGCTTACTCAGCGCAGACCGGCAAGAGGCTGTGGATGGCCAAACATGCCCGCTCCGGACATAATTCTCCGGAGGACCTTTTTGTTATCGATGGTCTTGTCTGGTCGGGGGCTACCGCAAACGGCAGGGACTCAGGTATGTTTACGGGCGTGGACCTGCATACCGGCTGGATAAAGAAGGAATTTCCGCCCGATGTCAAAACTTATTGGTTCCATCATAGATGCCACCGAAGCAAGGCAACAGACAAATACATTCTGCCGTCGAGAACCGGCATAGAATTCGTTGATTTGAGCTCAGAGCACTGGATCCCGCATCATTGGGTCCGGGGGGCCTGCCTTTACGGTATCACACCTTGTAACGGCCTGGTATATGCGCCGCCTCATCCCTGTGCATGTTATATAGAAGCCAAGCTAAACGGATTCAACGCCCTGGCTCCTGCATCGGCCACTCGAGATATTCCGGAGAAACTATCGGACACCGGCAGACTTAAAACCGGTCCCGCGTATAGAAGAATTTATGAATCAAAAGGCGTTAATCAGGATGATTGGCCTACCTATCGCCATGATCCGGCACGCAGCGGTTTCACAAAAACAATCGTGCCTGCTGAGTTGAAATGTTCGTGGCAAAAGGACCTGGGCGGCAGGCTCAGCGGTGTGGTGGTAGCTGATGGCATGCTTTTCGTGGCGTCTATAGATACCCATACCGTATATGCTCTCGACGCTGATTCGGGTGAAATCATTTGGGATTATACGGCGGCAGGGCGGGTGGACTCGCCGCCTACGATATATCAGGGGAGGGTCTTGTTCGGCTCAGCCGATGGCTGGGTTTATTGTCTTCGGGCTTGTGACGGTGTTGTTGCCTGGCGGTTCCGTGCCGCACCTAAAGACCTGCGATTAACAGCGTTTGAACAACTGGAATCGGTCTGGCCGGTTCACGGCAGTGTACTCGTACAGGACGATGTCTTATACTGCGTTGCTGGAAGATCTATGTTTCTGGATGGTGGAATGCGCTTCTTGCGGCTCGACCCGAAAACAGGCAAAAAACTATCTGAGACCATTCTCGACGACCGTGACCCGGAAAGCGGAAAGAATCTGCAGGTATATGTTAAAGGTTTGAATATGCCGGTTGCGCTTCCGGACGTGTTATCGAGTGACGGCAGGTATGTCTATATGCGGTCACAGCGGTTTGATATGGAGGGCAAACGCCGACAGATTGCTCCGAGGGATGCTACAGAACAGGCCGGAGAGGGGGCACATCTTTTTTGTACAATCGGTTTTCTGGATGATTCCATGTTTCACCGCTCTTACTGGATGTATGGCAAGTCTGTAGCATCGGGATGGGGAGGATGGTTCCGGGCAGGCCGGTATGCTCCTTCCGGGCGGCTTATGGTTTGTGACGAGTCCAGTGTCTATGGTTTTGGACGTAAGCCCGAGTACATGTGTCAATCATCCGTGTTGGAATATCAGCTCTATGCGGCTGAAAAGCAAATCGATAGCGAACAAATCCGGCGTGTGATAAAGGCTGAAAAGAGTATGAATGCAACGTCAAAAAAGAGGAATTCTTCCGCAGCGGACAGGGGAGTCCGCAAAAAGTTCCCGCTTTCGGACCGTTCAGCGACAAACTACAATTGGCTTCAGGAAGATCCACCGATTCATGTTCAGGCCATGGTTGGCGGCAACGAGACGTTATTTATTGCCGGTCCGAAGGATGTTGTTGATGAGGAACAAGCGTTCTACAATCCAAACGATGACAAGATTAAAGTCAAGCTTACCGAACAAAGTACCGCCCTCGAAGGTAGTAAAGGGGGTTTGTTATTAGTCGTATCCGCTTCTGATGGGCAGAAATTAGCACAATACGAGCTTAAATCCCTGCCTGTGTGGGATGGTATGGCCGCGGCAAATAATCGGTTGTACTTTGCGACAAAAGATGGTAAAATACTTTGCTTTGCAGGAAATCATTAAGGGTGTAAAAATATGAATAGACAGCGCATCACAACAACGATGATAATGGTCCTTTCCGTTTTAGTACCGTCATCGGCCTTTGCATGTTCAACACCGGTTTTTAGATATGCGCTGGAAAGATGGGCGGCTGATTATTATGAAGCGGTTTACATCCATCGTGATCCGTTGAGCCAGGAAGAAAAGCAGCTTCTGGATACGCTTCGACAGGAAGGTTCTGAGACCGAGGCCTTTTTGAATTTACGTGTTGTGGAAATGGATGTTGCCTCATCCACAGAGGATGAAGTTAAATCTCTTTTGATGAGCGAAAAAATGCCGGAGACACTGCCTGTTCTTGTTCTCTGGTATCCCTGGCAAAAAGGTCGTACACCACCCATATGGCAGGGCCGGTTAACGCCATCTATGGTGACGGCATTTCTTCAGTCCCCGGTGCGTCAAAAGCTGGTTGAGCGTTTGACTGAAGGTCAGACTGCTGTATGGCTTTTCCTTGAATCGGGCAATGCCTCTAAGGACAAAGCTGCTCTTGCACTGCTCGAAAAGGAGCTGGACACGGTGATAGAAGAACTCGAAGAAGAAGCTGAATCCATACCCCCGGAGCTGGCCGGTCCTGAAATAGATTATGAATTTTCAATCTTGCCTGTTTCACGTTCTGATCCCAATGAACCGATACTTCTGAGCTTATTGTGTGGCAGTGAGTCGGACCTCGACGAGTATTCGAATGAGCCTATCATTTTTCCCGTATTTGGACGGGGCCGGGCCCTTTATGCACTTATTGGTGCTGGTATTAATACGGATAACATTCGTGAAACCGTTGGTTTTATAGTCGGCGCCTGCGGATGTGAAATAAAAATGATGAATCCGGGCGTGGATTTACTTTTAGCTGCAAACTGGGACGCAGCAGCGGTGCAGTTTTATGAGGAGTTCTACGAAACATATAACGAAGTGCCTGAACTGACGAGTGTTATGCCGGAAGCGTCCACTGCCAAGCTTGATACGGAAAGCAAAGTTGTTGACAATACCCCAAGCACCGAGATCCTTGAGCCGAATAATACCCAGGCCCTTGCCGCTGAGGAACAGGCCCCGACGGTCGAAGTCAAAGAGCGTAAGCTTCTTGGGTTAGGCCTTATGGGAACAACCGGTGTGATGCTTGCGGTTATTGTTCTGGTGGTTGTTTTGGGAACTGTGGCATTAAGTCCTCGGAGAAAGGGCCGGCTGTGACAATTTGGATTTGGATGATGGTAACCGGTGAGAGTATTAGATATGCAGCAATCTCTGTTATGAAGTTCACATACGGTTTAAGCAAACAGTAATTATAATGACCATTTCACGTTTGGTAGTTAAAGAGATTCTTCATCGCAAGCTCAATTTTGGATTGGGATTATCTTCTGTTGCAGTGGCTGTAGGATGCCTTGTTGGTTCGCTGACACTGGTGAAATTACATAATGCCAGGACGAACACAATTCTCGAACAAAAAAGGATTGAGACCCAGGAAAAGATGCGGGTTCTGGAAGATGATGTTAAGAAAGCGATGCAAAAGCTTGGATTTAACATTGTTATTCTTCCCAAAGAGCAGAACCTAAGCGATTGGTATGCTGATGATTATGGAGCTAAGTATATGCCGGAGGATTACCTCGCTGGGCTTGCTCAGTCCGAGATTGTTAGTATTGAACATCTTGTGCCAAGATTGCGTCAGAAGGTGAAGTGGCCTGAAACAAAATGGGCAGTTATCCTTGTGGGGACAACAGATAAGGCTGTAAATCCTATTGTGGATGCCAACGAATTATATATCGAAGCGGTTCCGCGGGGGAAAATCGTACTGGGTAACGAAGTTCATCAAGGACTTGGATTGGATATTGGCGACAGGATCAGGCTAATGGGCAGGGAGTTGGTTGTGTATAAGTGCCAACAAGAGCTGGGTACAGAGGCCGATATGACGATATGGATCAATTTACGGGAAGCTCAGGAACTGCTCGGCAAACAAGGATTAATAAACGAAATTCTGGCTTTAGAATGCCGCAGCGCCTGGGCGAACCTGCCGAAAGTCAGGGCTGAAATTAACAGTATACTTCCGGATACACAGGTGATTGAAAAGGCATCCAGTGTTCTTGCAAAGACCCACGCTTATACTAAAGTGGAAGCCGAAGGAAATGCTGCTATTGAAAGGGAAAGAGAACATATGGCTCATTTGAAAGTGACATGGATGCGTTATGCTAAGGTTCTGGTTTCATTGGCGATGATTATATGTGTCGTGTGGGTAGCATTGTTGGCACTTGGGAATGTACGAGGACGGCGATCCGAGATAGGTTTGCTCCGCGCACTGGGTCTTCGTTCCAGACAGATAGTTTACATTTTTTTGTCGAGAGCTATCATTATAGGCCTTGCCGGAGGGATTCTGGGATCCTTGGCCGGTGGCTTTATTTGCACCAGTTGGGCAGGACCAATTGGTGAAAGCGGTTATGATTGGATGTTTAATTTAAACATGCTTGGGCTTGCAGTTTTTGTGGCACTGGCAATCACAGTAATTGCTAGTTGTGTACCTGCAATACTTGCAGCCCGGCTGGACCCTGCTGAAACTTTGCGGGAAGAATAACTGACCTGACTGGAAATCGGTCGAGTTTTTTGAAAGAAGAAGACCATGAAAATCTGGCACATGCTGGTAAGGGAAATGTTACACCGTTGGCGAAGTTTTGCAATAGGAAATTTTGCTGTTATTGTTGCCATTGGTTCGCTGACCGCAGCGTTGACTTCGCTGAAGGTACATGACATTCATACTCACAAAATCTTGACCGCCAAAGAAGAAGAAACCGAGAAAAAGATGGCGATTTTGAAAGATGAGATGCGAAAAGCGACATTGAAACTGAAATTCAACCTTTTGATTCTACCCAAAAAACAGAATATTCGAGACTTGCACATGAAAGGTTACCCTTCAGAATATATGCCGGAAGAATATGTTACGCGCGTGGCGAATTCGGGAATTATTTTAGTTCGTCATTTTTTACCTACCCTTCAGCAAAGAATAAAATGGCCGGAGAAAAAGCGCACGATTACTCTGGTTGGGACGCGAGGTGAAACCCCGAACCTTCAAAAAAGTCCGAGGGAGCCGCTTGTTCAGCCGGTACCGTTGGAAACCATAGTGCTCGGCTATGGGCTGCACCAGAGTCTCGGGTTGGAAGTTGGTGACAATGTCACGCTTCTTGGCAGAGAGTTCACTATCCATAAGTGCTACGAAGAGCGTGGAAGCGAAGATGATTTTACAGCATGGATTCATTTAAGCCAGGCGCAGGAGCTTCTCGATAAAAAAGGTCTTATCAATGCGATTCTGGCTCTCGAATGTCTTTGCCAGGGAGCAGAGGGTTTACTGGGGGAGATTCGAAAAAAGATAGAACAGATTCTTCCGAACACACAGGTTATTGAGCAGGGAACCAAGGCTCTTGCCAGAGCCGAGGCCAGAGGAACAGTGGCTCTGGAGGCAAAAGCAGCAGTTGAGAGAGAAAGGCAGCACAGGGCAGAGATGAGATCTGAACGTGAGTTTTTTGCAGCGGTATTGGTCCCCCTGATTATGGTGGCCTGCGCCGTTTGGATCGGATTACTGGCGTTTAACAATGTTTGCGCCCGTAAGACTGAAATCGGAATACAGAGAGCGATGGGTTTTCGAGCAAGGCAAATTATGTTTTTATTTCTTTCTAAATATTTGATAATTGGATTGCTTGGAGGGTTGTTTGGGATTTTTGTCGGTCTGGGTTTTGGCAGGTGGCTTGGACTTACGTTGGAGGAAAATACAAAAGTGATTACCGTTGCCGGTGATCTGCTTAATCCAGGCTTGTTCTTGTTAGTCATGGTTACAGCTCCGGTGTTAACTGTTATATCCGGCTGGCTTCCGACTGTGGTCGCAATTCGGCAGGACCCGGCTGAAGCACTGCGTGAAAAATGAAATGAGATACTTGTTACTCCAAAGGACACCTTGCGGTGGAAAAAATGCTTAAGTTCAAAAATATTACTAAGAATTTTGATGGACCTGAAGGGAAGGTAACTGCTCTCAATGAGGTCAGCTTCTCCGTATCGCCGGGCGAATTCCTGGCCGTACGCGGCCCGAGTGGTTGTGGAAAAACCACGTTGTTGTTAACCGCCGGCGCTTTACTAAGACCCGGCGCAGGGCAGGTCAGTCTGGATGGCCAGGACCCGTATGTGCTCAACCCTGAGATGCGAAGCCGGATGCGGGCAAGCATGATAGGTTTTGTATTTCAGCAGTTCCACCTGATTCCATACCTGACAGTACGGCAGAACATTATGGCCCCTTCGCTGGCTCTTCCGTCTAAGGAAGCGGCCCAAAGAGCGCGGGAGCTTGTGAGTAGTTTCGGGCTGGACGATCGTGCCGACCATATACCGGCCCAGCTTAGTACCGGCCAGAGGCAGAGAACAGCCCTGGCTCGCGCCCTCCTGAATAAACCGAAAATAATATTGGCTGACGAACCTACGGGAAATCTGGACGAGGATAATGCTGATATCGTATTTGATTACCTCGATAAATATGTGTCTGATGGTGGATGTGTACTGCTTGTTACTCACGATGTGAGGGCGGCCGCACACGCAACCAAAACAGTACAAATGAGCCAGGGAAGAATAATTGAATAGAGCCAATGCCCCGGCAGAAAAGTTGAACAAATACTTTTCCTGGTCTCTGCAATGGAATATCACCGGCTTTCACCTGGCTGACCAGGTTCGGCTTGTCCTGAGTTTCTTTTATTTGATAATCTGAACTCTAAGCACCTTCACTTATCATGACGCCGGAAAAAATGCTTCTGTATTACAGGATATGCGTATTGAGTTAAGTATGTGCCTTATTATTTAGCGATAGCTATCCCTTGGTCTTTTATTAACACGACCAACATGTCCATCAAGGAAATTAACGTTGACACCGCCTTCTGTTTGTCCGGGCTTGCGGCCGTGCGGGAAGACGCCTTTCTTGCGGAAGAAATCGCACACCACCCAAATTTCTGCGGGTCTGGCATTAGTACATTGGCGATATCGCTCATTCTGAGGGCCAGTCTTGCTTGTCTGGCCGAGCCAGTCACGATGTGCCTCCATGCCATGCAGAGTCAATTGTCGCGGCAGGTAAAAGGTTGGGTCTCGCCAGGTACTTCCATCCGATTCCTGTTTGTTGGCACGGAAACTCCAATAAATGTATGTAATATTACCGAGTTGGCGATTATGAGGTGTGTCAATCACAGAATCCACGCCCCCGGTAGGTACACCACCATTCGGGTCGTTTGCAAACTGCTCCATTAATTTGGCTTGTGGGCAATAGAAAGCTTCAAACAGGCTGCCGTTGTTATAGGCATTGAGCTTCTGAAGCAAGCTGCGGTGAGGATTATGTTCGGTCGCCTCCAGCGGATAGCGGTTATTTCTGTCGTCGTTGGCGTACATTATCAGGGCAATATTAACCTGACGAAGGTTACTCAGACAAGTTGTTTCATGAGCTCTGAATCGCACCTTGTGCATGGCAGGTATTATTATCCCCATTAATAATGCAATAATTGCAATAACTACTAACAGCTCGATTAAGGTAAATCCTGTTTTTTTACGATTTCGATTGCGCATTCGATTCATTATCTTATCCTATATTCTTTATGTTCGTCTCGGGTTTATGGAATTCTATCCAAATCCCGTAGTTAACATTCCCACTGCCAGGCGGTTTTGGTATTTCAACCCGGTAGTCTTTGATTCCCAATTTGTTCATTATATTATACAATTCCTTAGCTTTTTTATCTACATTATATTGCATTTTTTTACCCTGTTTTGCTCTTATTTTTTTTGCCGTTTCAACAGGCAGGTCTCTTGAGAAGCCCCGTCCGACGTAAGCCACCGCGCCAGGTTTGAGCACGCGATATATCTCACTGAACGCCAGCACCTTGTCCTGCCAGAGGTGATATGAACCTCTGGAAACGATTATATCTGCATAATTATCCCGAAAAGGAAGAGAATGTGCATCGGCAAAGATGGCGCTGACCTGCTCGCCAAGGCCGTTTTCCTCTGCTTGCCTGTAGAAATTTGGAAAGAAATTCGGATTGATGTCGGCATTAATCCAATGTATTCGAGTGCGCTTGCACAATTCGACAATAAGTGTGCCGGGACCGCTTCCTAAGTCAATTCCGATACCGTCCTTTTCGCTCAAGCCGAAATCTGAAACAATCTGCTCGGCCAACGGAGCATATACAGGCGCCAGTCCCATACGGCTGGTTCGTATCATACCAAGTGCATTTTGCTTAGTATATTTTTCGCCCGATGGTGAGGGCAAAGGTTTGTCGTTGAAACACCCCGCTCCGCAAAAGAGCAGTATCAGCGCAAGCATGTAAAATTGCCGTAAAAGTACTGTCATCAAGCTAATCTTCACTCAAGATTTTTACCAACAGTTTAAAATCGATTGCCGGTTTTTACACAATAATAAAGTTAGTTTATTGTTCCATTTTGACTTAAGGCAAATACTCTTTGGCCAAAGCACAAAATTTGCCCATCTTCAAGAGTTACTATTACACGACCATCACGGTCAACGGCCAGGCCCCAGCTAACCGGAGTTGCAGGCACGTCTTTAGACCAAAGGACACTGCCATCCTTGAGATTTAAGGCGACAATCTCTGATTTTTTTGCAACCACTACTGCATTACTGCAAGCCGCCATAGCGATGCTCTCTTTACAGTCATAGCTCCATATTGGTTTATCGCGGATACCAAACCTGTTCCAGTCAAGGTTAAACCGGATGCCGGGCTGTGCCATCTTTTTTGTTAATAGCTCTCTGTCAATATGGTCAAAGCATAAAACCCTCTTGTTCTTTTGTTTGCTTACCCACGCAATGTCTCGGCTGCCGGTCGATGTAAGAAAAACCTTGTTAAAGACCGTGTTGTCGAAGACATCATAATTAGGGTGTGCATAGAATGGCTTGCCACAGGCTACGACCTGGTCACCCAGTAGAGAAAGCTCCCAGCCGCGAGGGCTTTGTGATGTAAAAACATTGTTCTGTGCAAGCTGCCGGAGAATGGACGGATTGTTAAGACATTTTCCATCTGAAATATTATAGACAGCCGGCGATAGAGATGTACCGCTGGCTAAGTAAAGCTTGCCGTCAAAAAGTAGTTGATGACCCTGTACGCTTGCCCCGGTTCGAGCTAACGGGTCCAGATGGCCAGATGTATTGTTCTGCCATTTTATTCGGCCACTTACGGCATCGAGCGCATAGACATAAGTGCCGTCGTAATTAACGATGCCAGCGGCAAAATAAGCAATTCCATCTTCTATTAATACTCCGCTTGCGGCCGGCCAGGTGGAAAGAAGCGAGCCATATACAGGTATCTTGCGCTCCGCCGGGGCTGCACGAAACCGCCAGAGCAACCGTCCGGTCTTTGCCTCGAAAGTATAAATCCATCCGTCACCTGAGCCGACCAGGGCACGACCCTTCCAGATAGTCGGAGGAAACCGGACTGCACCACCAGTATATGTCTTCCACCGTAATAGCCCGTTAGCCGTATCTAAAGCTCGAATAATACCGTCGGGGCCGCTGGCAAATACCATGCCGCCAACAGTAACAGGGGCTGTAGGAACTGAGACTCCGGGAGCGGGTGTTATTTTAGGATTATATTGCCACAGTAGTCCGACTTTCTCGGGGATAGCAGCTTCTGTTGTTGCACTGCCTGTATTATCTGCGCGGAAGGTGGGCCAGTCAGCCGATGATTCATGCAAGGTTGCGACTTTTGTTAAATCCTCCGCGTTTTTCTCAAGACGCTGCGATTCAGTTGCATGTGGTATAAAATTAAAATCGCCTGCAGGCCCCAGGCAGGTTATGCCATAGAGCGTAAGCTGACAGTCACAGACCGAGGGCCAAAAGTATAGCAGACCGTTTGCAATGGTTACGCCGTCGTGGCATGGAGGACGCATAGGTGAAATCCAGTCCGGACGCCCACTCGCTATGTCTAAACGTGTCGATCCACCTCTTGCCCGGTAGAATATACCGTCGATAGATCCTGTTGGCCGGGTGCATGCCCTGCGGGCGGTGACCAAATCTGCCAATACGGCGCCGGTAAGCGGATCAAACTTCTTGCTTAGATTGCCTTCATCATTTTGACCGCTGAGGCCGTATAGGCCGTCGTCTCGAAGGACTAACTGAAAGTTGTTGTAAGGATGTTCCCAGATAACGTTTCCATCTTCGGTGGAAACGGCAAGAAGTTTGCCGACCTGTGGACCGGCAAAATACAGGACCTTATCGCTGCACTGAAGATAATCTGTAGTTCGCCAGTTGGTGCGCCAGTCCTGACGATTCGAATAAGTTCCGAGAGACTTAAAAAGTTCCGCCGCATTCTCAGGTGTCTTTCGCCATATGACCTCACCGTTCTTTGCGTTCAGGCAGGTCAGATATGCTCCAAATCGAAAGATGTAGATTTGCCCGTTTTTCATACACATTGCCCGGCCGTCCACCGGCTCATCTTCCCGATAGCTCCACAGGACATGTTTCGTTTTTGGGTTAATGGCCAGTACATTTCGACCAAAGCCCCACGGATGGGCTGCGTATGCCTTCTCGCTGTCCTTGATACCGTCTGGTTGATTAAAGCCCTTTGATATCGGGTTCCAAGGCCAGCCGTGCAGCTCCCGGCGCCATCGCATTGTCGGGTCTCTTTGTTCCTGCTCTCCCATAAGGGCGTAGAGAACGCCGTTCTCCAAAGCCATCCACTTCCAGAAAGTCCCGCCGGCTTTTTCCACCGGTGGAATAATTTCATCCTTCAATTTGCCGGTAGCTGTATCAATTAGCTTGCAGGACTTATCGTCACCGACATACAAAGTCGTCGGTGTTGCAATCATTGTATTGCGGTGAATCATTACACCTTCGGCCAGGTCCCGCTGCCAGAGCATCGTGCCGTTGTAGCCATTGAACGCTACAAGCTTGTTAAGTAAAGGCTCTTCCCGGCTCTTAAAGGCCACGTGTCCGAACGCTTTGAATGTACGACCCGCCGAAGCCACTGCAACCTGAGGCATCGGTGCATAGCGCGGCTCAGACAAAAACTGTGTCAGATAAGGTGCCCGGATGACCGTATCCTCTGATTGCGTATTATTGTCCGGGCCGTGATAAGGATGGCTCCAGTCGTCCACTCCTTCGTCAAACCCCTTGGCCAAAATTTTATTGGGTCCCATTATGGCCTTACCCTCGGGGTGCAGAACACGAAGCACTTCCTTTTCAACTGCTTTGGGCAGTTTAAACAGCACAACAGCGGCATCGGCTGAATTATCGGCCATATGTATCCTCGTAAATGGGCCTTTTTCTACGAAGATGCGTGTACCGTAAAAACCCGCTTCGTCAACTATTCTGCAAGCCCTCTTAAGATCCCTTGCATTGCGTAACTGCACATATATCAACAGTTCGCTGTTTTGTGCCAGGTCCAAAGCAAGTTTACATCTCCTGTCACCGAGTACCAGGCAAATTCCACTATTAACATTGATTTTTTCGAGGATTTGCTTATACGATTGGGCTAAACAGGTAAAAGGTGAGCAGAAGAGAATGCCGGCAATTGTCATCAACAGACTTGATTTTATCTTACTCATTTTTATCCCTTTCAAGAATTGCACGTAATACTATTCAGGTACAGAACAGATTTTTAAGAAGCTGATGATATTAAGCGAATAGCGAATAGCGTACAGAAAAAAGAAACTGTACGATAAACGCTATACCGCTCTTCGCAACAACAAGTCTTTGTGTTACGTTTTACAGGGCAACAGATCCTTTTTTATATTTTGACGAGTTTTTATCTGACCGTGCCAGCTTGTCTCTGTTCTCGTAGGTTTTCAATATGGCGTCTGCTATATCATCTATATCCTTTTTGCTGCCAAGAAGCATATTTTGACCGAACCAGACCGCCTCTTTGCAAAGCTGGTCGTTGTCTGGATAGTGGTTTTCTCTGCGGTATTTATTCAGTCGCTCTCTCGAAAAAAGTCTCTTATAGCCGGTCGAATTTAATGCTTCTTCAATTAAGCCGTCATTATACTGTGGACCGTATCCTCCTGAGCAAGGTATGCCTTCTGCCCTGAGTGCCGATAGAAATTTATCTCGTGACAGGTCGTTGAAGTATTCTTTTTTGTAGCGGAATGGATACAAATGGTATGCCGCTCTGGTTACTTCTTTATATAGCTTGTGAGGAAGAATGCCGGGGATGTCTTTGATTCTCGAAGTAAGATATTTGGCATTTTGGTTACGTCTTTCCGTATCACTTTCGAGTCGTTTCATTTGGGACATTAATATAACCGCCTGGAATTCCTGCATTCGGCGGTTACTTCCTCTTATGGGGTAGCTACTGGTCCTTTTTACACTTCCATATGCTCTGCCGCAGTTGTGGAAAGAGTAACATCTGTCCATAATTTCATCATCGTTTCCTACAATGGCTCCGCCTTCACCGGCCGGGAGATGCTTGGAGTTCTGGAAGCTGAAACAGCCCAGGTCGCTTAACGTGCCACACTTTTTACCTCTCCATTCGGCTAACCATGCTTGACAGGCATCTTCTATTACCAGCAGGTTATGTTTTTTGGCGATGGAGTTGATTCTGTCCATATTTGCAGGTAGTCCCAGAATGTGAACCGGAAGAATAGCTCTGGTTTTTTTGTTTATTCTTTCTTCTATTTTGTTCGGATTTATCTGGAATGTCTCGGGGTCGGTATCGGCGAAAACCGGCAGTATCTTGCTGAGGAGAAGCACATTGTACGTGGCAATAAATGTATAAGGCGAAACAATAACCTCATCTCCGGCATCGACGCCAAGTACGTGCAGAGCTACCAGCAGAGCCGTGGTACCATTGGCCGTGGCCAAACATCGCTTTGTTCCCATTAATTCTGCATATTTCTTTTCAAATTCTGATACTTTTGTACCTCGGCCCCGGAACCAATTTCCGCTGCGTAATACGGATAGAATAGAATCTTCGGCACTTCTGTCCCAAACAGGCCAACGGAGAAATGGTTTAACTCTGACCGGCTTGCCGCCGAGAATAGCAGCTTTACCTGCTGTTTTGGTTGCGTTTGCGTATGCGCCGATTCGGCCCGATGTGGCGGCTATGATACTACCTGTTGACGCAACGGTCAAAAACTCTCGTCTGGTTAAATTTTTCTTGTTCATTTTTCTGACTCCTTTACATTGTAAGAAGTTTGTTTTGTGGTGTTCTTTTTTTGATTCTTTCTTTTTATTTTTTTCCTGCCGCTTTTGGCATCTTGTTCGGCCATAAATTTTTTCAAAGCTCCTTGTGAGTTGTGGTGTTTCAATGCCTCGAATGCCGAATCATCGGTTCGTTCCATCCATTTTAACAATTCTTTTCGCATTTTGTCGAGTTCTTTTTTATATTTTGGATTATCAGACAGATTATTCAATGCATCAGGATCATTCGCAAAATCATAAAACTCCTCGACAACTCGATATTGGAAGAGTTTGACGCGGGCGGCAATCTTCGGGTTGGTTCTCGCGGCGGCCTGCATGGCCTTAAATGTCAAGCCTGATTGTGATTCATTCTTAAAAACCCGTTCATTGTCAGACCATGGATTAAAGATATACCCGAACCTTTTGTTCTGTATGCAGCGCATCGGATAGCGGTTTCGTCCGGAGGTCTGGTGGAATTGTGTGAAAACATTGTCTCGATTAGCCTGTCGCTTACCTAACAAGGTGGGAAGAAATGAAAAACCGTCCATCCCTTTGGTTTGAGCTAACCCGGCCGCGTCGAGTACGGTGGGCATAAAATCTATTCCGGAGATAAAGTGCCGATTGTCCACAGTGCCTGGTTTGATTTTACCGTGCCAGCGGGCTATCCACGGCGTACGCGTACTGTGAAGATAGCAATTAGTCTTTGCAAACGGCAAAGGCATACCATGGTCCGACAGGAACATTGTCAAAGTATTTTCTTCCATGCCCGATTCGTGAAGTGCACTAAGAACAGCTCCAACCGTATCGTCACAGCGGCGGACAGAGCTATAGTACTGTGCTATTTCTTTTCGTACATCCGGAATATCGGGTAGAAAGCCGGGAACGTTGATTTCATCATCTCGATATACCCTTGAAGGCGGTGTAATGTCTCTGAGGTTGTTTTTAAATTTATTTTTTTCCTGTAAGCTTCCGTGAAAAGGGCGGTGTGGGTCGTGAGAATTGGCCATCAGGAAAAATGGCTGGTCGTTGTTTGCCGCCTGATGGAAAAAATCTCTGGCGAACTTGTAATATAGTTTCGGATCACGACCTTGACCTAATTCTCCCATATCCCTGGCCATGTCCCATTTGAATTTTGCTATTGGTGCCAGGTGTTTGACCTTGCCGAGAATGCCGTTGAGATAGCCGCTTTTATGTAGTTCTTCCTGTAGTGTTGTTACGCTTGTATTAATAGGCTGAAAGCCCTCGGCTCCGTTGCGATGTGGATAGCGACCGGTCATCAACACGGAACGGCATGGTTGACAGACTGCTATGGTAATATGAGCATGAGCAAAACGAATACCCTCGGAAGCTAAGCGGTCGATATTGGGTGTAATATCAGGTGTCTTTCCGCCGAAACAGCCCGGCGAATCCCAGTTCATATCATCAACAGTTATTAGTAAAATATTTGGACGTTTTTTCTTTTTGTCGGCTGCAAATACCGGTACCTGCCTGCAAGCCAGCAGCGCAGCTCCCATTCCCATTGTCCTTAAGAACTGACGGCGTGAGGTTACTTTGTTAATCATTTTTCTCCTTGTCAAATATTTATTGTCGTGCGTTAGCTATTGTACCAGCCTCGGCTGATTTTGTCTCACGAAGCACTTCCACACCACAGAGAACGGGCAAACTGTTTTTTGATGAGATGTTCTTATCCTGCGGTATAAGTTCAATTACCAGATTGTCCTTTACCCCGATACCACGGAACTGTTGCACAAGGGCTTTGCCATGTCCTCCTGCCTGCCTGGCTATGTCGAGGTTATCGAGAACCATCTTTCCCTGCAGCTTAATATCGAAAATGCGTTTGCCTGCCTGCTCGTTATCGAAATCCGCGAAATAGAGTCTAACTGTATATTCGGCAGGCTCATCTGATTCAGATAAAAGCGGCACAATGCAGCGTTTAAGCCCACGTGCACAGGAAGCGAACAACCATGGGATATCGGTTCCACTCATAGCATCAGCTTTTTTGTTTTCTCGTGGATACTCCGGCTCTTTGATAAAGCCCAATCCCATTCTGAATGAGAAGCCCATTGCTGCGCGGTCCCCAGGCAGTCCGGGTCGCGGGTAGCCTAACCATAACGTACCGTTTTTATCGCGCATGTCGCCGGGCGCGCCGAGATTAATGGCCATGTGTTGAACAGGCGTATTGGCTCCGCCATGGCTGTAAATGCTCCATCTCTCGTGGTCCGGTCGCGGCTCCAGCGCAATTGAGCAGACTATGGGGTAAAGGCAAATACAGCCTGCACTGGCTTCAGGTGCCAGAACAAGGCCGTCGGCGGGAATTGCGTTAATCCAGCATCCGAGTCGATGACCGGAGAAATGACGTACACCGCTGTCGTTTTGCAGGTCATAATAGCTCGTATAGCCCGAACGCATTAAAAGCATTTGTTGACATGCGGAAATCGCCCCGCAGTGGTGTCCCGGACGAAGGAACTGCCACGTTGTCTCTTTGCCGGTCATTGGATGATTGCGTGTCTTTTGCCGGCCGGTCCTGAGGTCAAACGCCCAGGGTTCGGCCAGAACCATATCGCCGATTATGAGCGGACGATGGCGATAGTTGGCGTCTTTGGCCCAGAGCATCTCACCATTTTTGCCCGAGAGGGCCACCAGTCGGCGTCGTGAGAATTCACCTGAAATGAACTGTCTCCAGTAATGGCCGTTTGCGTTGGCCCCGCACAGGACCAAAATACCGTCACGATACATTGCCGTCAGTTCACCGCCGCCTATTCCAATATTACTGCAATCGGTTACATCGACAGCCCTTTCCCAGAGCTTTCCGCCCGTATGAGCATCCAGCGCAACGGCAAGTCGCACGTCGAGCTTCTTTTGCGCTGCTTCTGCTTTTTTTGCTTCGTCGCTGTTAAGATCCATCAGGTGAGATTTGTCTTGCCGCAGTAACCGTTCTTGCTGCTGCGGTGTCAGCGAGCTGTCAATGAAAAACAACCATCCATCCCCGACGGCGATAGTCAGGTTAACTATATTTTTGCCTCCGTATTGCCAAAGTGTTTCACAACTTTGTGTATCAATAGCAAAAATAGAATCCGAGACGCCTGTTTGTTTCATAGTGCTGCCATAAAGGACGCCGTCAACGTAGGCGAGATATCCCCACCTGTTTGAACCGCTTTCTGAAGCAGGCATATTGTAGCTCTGGCGAGTCTGCCCTGTTTCTCCGTCAAGCCGCAGACATTTATCGCCGACAGCAACGAAGAAACTATCTTCACTTGCAGCTAAGTTGCCGCACTCGCTTCTTTTCAGTCGCGTGCGCATTGCGCCAGGTATGTCACGCTTCCACAGCAGAACACCATTGTAGGAATCATAGACCATTACCACGTTTTCACCCTGCACGAATAACTTACCATTTACTGCAAGAGGCGCTGCAGCAGCGTTGTGGCGATTAACCATTGGCGCAGGGCCAGGCTCGCCAAACCACAGTAAACCTAATGAACCGGCTATGACTCGATCGTCACTGCAGGCCGAGTTGCCAGGTTCGGCATACTGATGTGTCCATTTGCCCGCTCCAGGCAGTGCTTTGCGTTTGAGAGTTGCCCAAATGCCGTTAGTTTGGCTGATTCGGCATTTTCCTAATTCCATTTGCCCCAGCCATTGGCTGAGCTGCAGGGAGGAGACGGAACGTGCTTTTCCTGATGTGTTGGCTGGAACGCCAAGACAAACAACCCCGCCGCAGGGCTTTAGATGTCGCAAAAGCTCCTCCGGATTACCGGGTATCTTTCCAGTTAGGAGCAGGCTGTCGGAGACGATAAGGTTAGCGAAGTAATTCGAGTAAGGCAGTTTAGAAAGATCACCCTCATCAATCGTTACCCGCTGGCCGTACAGATCTGCTGCATCCAGGGCCAATATTGCAGTAGCGGCTTTTTCCGAATCAGGTTCGATGCCGATAATGGTCAGTTCTGTTCGCCTGGCTAATTCCCAGGCCAGACGGCCATGCTCGGCGCCGACCACAAGGCAGTAGCCTTTTGTAATACCGGTCTCCATAACTATTGCTTCGGCGGCCGCTTCATACATTGCAGTCTGTTCGTCCCGATTATAAGGATTCGTTGCCTGCCTGATGTGCGGGCTGGGCATCGGAGTATTCGATATGGTCGCTTGCCTGGCGGCAAAGCAATAGATTTTGCCCGTGTCTGTACTGACATAGAGTTGACCGTTGGCGACGGCCAATCCCCTCGCCTTGCCATCGACTTTTGCTTTCCAGGTGACTTTGCCGTTGTCTCTGCTGAAGGCATTGACCTGGTCTTGCCCACCGGCAAGCACAAGGTTGTTGGTAATTATCAATTCCGCATCACACTCACTTGGTACACGCCATCTTACAGTCGGCCCGATTTTCTCACTTTTGTGCCGCTTTAATTCTTCTTCTGCGGTTTTTAATTGTTGCTGCTGTTTTTTTCGCTCCTGGCCCTTGGTACTCCTGAGACTGCTTCGCAGTGACTTTATCCTGTACTCTAACGAATTACGACGTCTGCTCGCCTGGGCGTAATTAGTTCTGTCCATAGCCATTAATTGACGTCCGGTTGCCATATAAGCCATATTGCCCGTCACCGTGAGCCTTCGCCCCGGAAACCAGCCAAACCCCACTCTACCGGTGTTCTGGTTGAGGGCCAAAAGGTGTTTCTGCGTTCCTGTGTAAATTTGTTCGTCAGCGAGCAGTGCGTATGTACCTCCAATGGCGCCTCCGGCCTGTTCGCCCCTCCAGCCGTAGCTACTCTTGAAAACCTCGCGGCCGGTCGCACGATCAAACCCGACCGGCAGGGCCCTTCCACATGGCACAAAGAGACGATTGCTGCTGGCCAAAAGATATCCCTGAGGCGTGAACTCTTTTCGATATGCTTCCTGTTCGCTGATGCTGTCATTTTTCCAGATAACGGTACCGTTGTCTGCCTTAACAGCGCATAGATAAACGTTTTCATGTGGGAATATACCGGCACCGAAATAAGCAATGTCCGAATCAACAAGTATTCCGGTACGGATTGGCCAGCGGGAAATCATTTTACCGCTGCCCAGAAGTTTTTCGTCGTTTGGTCCGCCTCGAACTTTCCAGATTAGTTTCCCGTTGTTTGCGTTTAAGCAATACGCAAAGCCGTCGTCGGAGCCGACAAAAACCCGGCCTTTCCGGACCACCGGCGCCAGGCGCACAGGCCCGCCTGTGAAAAATGACCAGCGTTCATTGCCGGTAATGGCGTCAAGAGCATACACTTTATTGTCGGATGAAGACCCGAAATATACCATCCGCCCAACGACAGCCACTTGAAAAGCATCGTCAAAAATAACTCGATGGCGAAGCTCGAAACCCTCCCTCGGGCGCTGGGCCGGTGCGGGCCAGGCGGGGCGGGGCTGATGGACCGGTGTATAAATCCATTGCAGCTTCAGCGGAGTTGACAGTGATTCTGATGTGCAACCCGTGCGTGCATTGTCATAACGGTAGGTGGGCCAGTCTGCTGCTCTCACTGATACACCAATAAGAAACAGACAAATAAATATACTCAAGTGAAAGGATTTTTGGCTTGTCATAATAAGTACTCCTGAATCGATGCTTTGTAAAAAATCGTCACCCGATGATACCACTTACGGTTACTGGAAGTCTCAAGATATATAGTAGCTTTCTGACGGCTGATTATATCATATTTAATGAAAATTGCAAAGAATAAGAATGGCATTCTTCTTTTCATCATCACACCAACTACTTTTAACATAGTCACAAACTATTTGGTGTCTATCATTATGCGCATCTGATTCCATTTGTAATTGACCGTATGGGAACGCCCCTCCTTATTTTTCATTGCATCCGACCAGATCAACACCATCTCTTTTCCATCCTTACTAATCCACTTTGGCGACAGCTTGGGCTGATAGGTCAGATTGCCGGAGTGATCCACCGTCCAGTAGTCCGTGTAGAAGAACTGTAGCCACGGGCCGTAAGGATTCTTCGAATACCAGAATCCGAGACTGCCAGTGCGCGTGTGCATCCATCTGTCGTAATAATCCTTGTCTGAAGAGGTCATCCCACGGCCGGCGTATGTTCCACCATTAACCATAATATAAAGTCCAAGGCCTTCGTTCCATACTACCGAAGGAAGCCATGAATACCACCCAAAGTAGTTGCCGTCATGGTTCTTTTCAGGATAGATATGCACATATCCTCGCTTGCGGATATCCGAAGTCCAGACTGGCTGAGAGTTATTATACGTCACAAAAAATTCCCAATTGTTTCGAACGCCAAGCTTGTCTTTCGGGATACGGGCCAGGAGTAGTTTATGAGCGTGGGCGCCCTCCGGTGAGTAGATGTAGAGGTAGTCGTCTTTCGCCGCTGAGTTGTCCTTTCCATTTTTGACAAAGTCAACGAAAGAAAAAGGATAGGCTTTTTGCTTTTTATGAGGAAGTCCGAATTCTTCGAAGAAAAACATTTCATTGGAATTTACTTCATTACGGGCTTTATCTCGCGGCCTAATTTTCCGCTCATTTCCGTGGCGGTTTACTCTGTACCAGGTATCGCCGTTATCTTTGGATTTCAACAATTTGATACCCATGAACGGACCCGACCAGCTATCGCCGGGCGTCTTCGATACTACAGAGTACAAGACGCCATCCACACAGACAATTCCATATCCGAACCAGCTTCCGGTTTTACCTTTAAATTCAGGATAATTGGGGATATCTTCTCTCGAGAAGCTGTCCGGTTCTCCGATAATTCGATACAAGTGATTATGATAACCGTTCTTGCCTGTCAACCAGTTTCCGTCATCCATTGATGTGACTTGTGAGTTGTCTGCCGCCCACGTTATGCACCAATTATCACCATTACCGTTAGATCGATATAGCGTATCTTTGTTAAAAGTGACGTCGGCGGGGAAGCGCTGATGCACAACTCCAGCAGGTGCATTTCTGCTGCCTGTCAGAGATAAGATTGCCAAAGCTACAATATGCAGTTGATAATATCTCATTTCTTTTCTCTTTCATTCAATCCGGGATTTTGCATTCATACCTCATTTGCTGTACTATTGAAGTTCATTTCCTTTTTGTCTGACGCCTTCTTCCTATATGGCATCATCATAAACATACCAAATGTAATTATAATCCGTTTTTACCACCAATGGTAGGGGGGTGATACTCGTACCTGCATCTCACTGAACGGCCGCCATTCGTTATGTCCGTCAAGAAAGATGATATTGGCACCGGCCGGTTTGGCTCCACGCCTCAAATGGTTCGTACGGTCGGGAAGTTGCCAATTAGACCATGACCCGCCGTGGACCTCGGTAAATGTAGCTGTCTCAGGGTCGGAAGTGCTACTTAGTGTTGCATCGAGTACCAGTTCGGTTGATGCCGCCTGCTTATGCGTTAGTGTTGTCACCCAGTCCTTTTCAGGCGTTCCCTGCGGGTGATATGACCTTCCATTAACGGTATCCATCATCCAGAAATAGCCGGTGACCCTGAACTGGTTGCCTCGGTTGGTTTCCGGTTCCGGTACTTCATTGATTGCGGTCCCAAACGGAAGACTTTGGGAAAACTGCCAGAGGATTGCCATGTCCGGTGTTTTCAATGGATCGGATGGACAGTAAAAAGTTTTTCTATCGCCGCCGGTTGCGATAATATAGTCGGTAGTGCTATAAGCGATGTCCCACAGCCAGTTTCCGCTTTCATTGAGTGGTAACCGGTTGTCATTCTCGTTGCCGTACATATGCAAACTGATACCGATTTGTTTGAGGTTATTTGAGCAGCTTATTTTCTTCGCTTGTTCCCTCGCCATTTGCAGCGCAGGCATCAATATCGCCATCAAAAGGGCAATGACAGCTATTACCACAAGTAATTCTATTAAGGTAAATCCTCTTTTAAAATTATTCATTATGTTTTTGTCTTTTCCGTATCGGTGGACCTGCACAATAACATCAAACTGTCCATCCTTGTCGATAAGGCGGATTGATATATTGATTCGCCTCGTCACAGTTGGTAAATCGCATGTTCTTACTGTCCCATTTCAGCTTACGTCCCAACATCTGAGTCGCAATAATTCCCAGCCGGGCCAACTCAGTCAAAGGCCCGCCGTAATCGAAATTCGACCCGGCCGGCCTGTTGTTCTTAACAGCCTCCAGCCAGTCCTGATGATGTCCCTTTACACGCGGGATTGTCTGCTCAGGCAGTTGGTACGCCTTCATCTTTGCCTCCGGGATAAGCCTTGCACCATTGGCACCGTGTGAGCCGTACATAATCTTGCCCTTATCACCGATTACTATTGCTCCGGTTCTGGGCAATTTTCGTCCTTCTTCCAGTTCCTTCGGACGCGGCAGGATTTCCACACCATCATGCCAGACGAGTTTAACCGGACCTCGCTTGTCGTTTGCAGGGAACTTGAATGTTATAATAGAGCCTGCGGGAAACGTATCGGCATGCTTTTTCGGGTCATAGTCTTTGGCTTCGGCCCGGATAGTTTTCGGGGCTCCCAGGTCCAGCGCCCAGAATACGGGATCAACAACGTGACACACCCAGTCACCAATTGTTCCGGAACCGAACGGCATCCAGCCTCGCCATCTGCCGGGTAGATACATCGGATTATATTGCCGGTATTTGGCCGGCCCGAGCCACAAATCCCAGTCCAGTTCGGATGGAACTTCGTGCTTTTCGCTACGCTTGCTTAGCTGGTTGATTTTGCAGTGGTTCGCACCGCATGCCGCATGGATTGTGTGAACATTTCCTATTGCCCCGTCCCAAATCCACTCACAGAACAAACGAATATGGTCGAAGGAATGTCCTTGGTTGCCTAATTGTGTGATCACTTTATGCTTGCGGGCTGCTTTGACCAGTTCGCGAATCTCATAGATAGAATGGGCCAATGGTTTTTCGCAATAAAGATGTTTTCCTCTCCTGATTGCTTCGATGCATGCTACTGCATGTGTATGGTCCGGCGTGGATACAACCACTGCATCAATCTGGTTATCCATCTCATCCAGCATCCTGCGGAAATCTGTGTAATGTTTGGCGCTGGGATAACTTTCGAATGCCTTGCTGCCCTGTTTCTTATCTACATCACACAACGCAACAATATTTTCCCCCCTGACACCGTTCAGATTGGCTCTGCCTCGCCCGCCAATACCGATACATGCTATATTGAGTTTATCACTCGCAGCGGCGTAGGCCCTGCCCCCGAGAACGTTCCGTGGTACGATAGAAAAAGCCGCCGCGGCTAAAGCGCTGTTCATAAAATCTCGGCGGGAAATCTTCGTCTTTTGCTGTTTTGCTTTCTTAGCTGGTTTGGTGCTGCTCATAAATGTCCTCCAGAATATCTTAAGATTCTTGACCAGGTATGCCTGATTCAGTTATTTTGCTGAGTTTATATTACATCAATGTTAATCAATTAACGGAAAAAATGCAATTCTTTCCTGTATTCTGCGCCGCGGTAAACGGCAAAAGATTCAAATACTTAGCTTTTTTTAGGAAAATGTGGCGAATACAGTAAGCGTTTCTTTCGTATGGCAAGTTTGCCGTTGCAGACAAACTGTTCACCTCGCTCGGAAAGATGTTCTACCATACGCTGCCGCCATTTTAATAAGATACTTTTATGAGATGATTCTTCCGACAGGTCATTCAGCTCGCCCGGGTCTTTTCTCAAATCGAAGAGTTGTTCCCTGCCGTTGTAAGCGTAGTAAATATACTTGAACCTACCGTTGGTCAGCGCATTCCAGTGGTCTTTGTTGTAACACATCGAATGTTCCAGGTCGATGAACTGACGCCAGTTCTTCGTTTTTCCGCGAACCAGTTCCAGCATGCTCTTTCCGTCAAGATGATTCGGAATAGGTGCTCCTGCCGCATCGAGAAATGTCGGCAGTACGTCCCGAAGCTCCACCGGTTGAGTTATCTTTTTACCTCGCTGATGGTTCATTCCCATTCTCCTGGGCCAGCGCAGCAGCATGGCAATCCCCGCGGAAGCTTCATAGGCATAAGTCTTCCGCCAAAGATGATGGTCCCCGAGCATATCGCCATGGTCGGACAAAAATATGATAAGAGTATTATCATACATGTCGCGTTTTTTCAGAGTTTCGAGGATTCGACCAATCTGCTCGTCGATGAATGTAATCGAAGCGTAGTAACCCCGGCGGGATTTTTTTGCCTGTCGGATACCTAAGTCACCATGCCAGAGGCTCGTATTCGGTGGATTTTTGTGCTCGGCGTACTTATCGGCCCAG
>Ga0272442_10002920_pt1 | contig 24292 bp, 30 predicted proteins | sample SSMForm2O_FD_200262 | JGI IMG/M metagenome (GOLD analysis project Ga0272442, IMG submission 200262) | Marine sediment archaeal communities from Little Sippewissett salt marsh, Falmouth, MA, United States - SSM-Form-2O | ecosystem: Environmental > Aquatic > Marine > Wetlands > Sediment ...
TTTACATAGAGTATAAAAAAGTCTTGACAAAATATATTTTATGGGATTAAAGTGGACAATTAGTGTTCAGGGATAATATTGAGTGCCTTTAAAATCTATAGGATATGATAGAGATGCTGGCGTAGCTCAACAGGTAGAGCAGCTGATTTGTAATCAGCAGGTTGCGGGTTCGAGTCCCATCGCCAGCTCCACTTTGTGTCAGTTATTTGGAGGGGTTCCCGAGTGGTCAAAGGGAGCAGACTGTAAATCTGCCGGCGGAGCCTACGGAGGTTCAAATCCTCCCCCCTCCACCATGAAGTTTTGTATGAGACGCGGGAGTAGCTCAGTGGCTAGAGCATCAGCCTTCCAAGCTGAGGGTCGCGGGTTCGAATCCCGTTTCCCGCTCCATATTTTTGATACATAATGCAGTCGGAGCCTGGCGCAGCACTTATTTGAAGGGCGGCTAAATCGGGATTTCGTACGTGATTGGCCCACGTAGCTCAGTCGGTAGAGCACATCCTTGGTAAGGATGAGGTCACCAGTTCAATCCTGGTCGTGGGCTCCATTTTAATGAGAGTGGACTGAGAATGAGAAATATAATTACCCTTGCATGCAGCGACTGTAAAAGAAGAAACTACACAACAACAAAGAATAAAAGAACTATGCAAAGTCGTCTAGAAATGAAAAAGTATTGTCGATTTTGCCGGGCGCATACGCTTCACAGGGAAACAAAATAATCTTTTCTTTCAGGGTAATAGTTAGTTTGGTACGGGCCAGTAGCTCTAATTGGACAGAGCGCCGGACTCCAAATCCGGATGCTGGGGGTTCGAGTCCCTCCTGGCCTGCCATGTTATTCTTCCCCCGGTATTGCGAAATGGAATTGTTTGATGGATAAGATAAAGATAACCATGTCAAAAATTGGTCTATTTTTGAGGGAATCGAGGGTTGAACTGAGGAAAGTGACGTGGCCGACATCGAAGGAAGCTCTCGCATCAACGTCTGTTGTTATCGTCGTCGTTATCATTGTGTCACTTTTTCTCGGGGTTGTTGATTTTGGTTTGACTAAAATAATTAAGATAGTTTTAGGTTAAAAACATGACTTTCAGATGGTATGTTGTCCATACCTATTCAGGTTTTGAAAATAGGGTAAAGCGTTCTCTCCAGGAAGCCATAGCGGCAGCCGGTATGGAGGACTATTTCGACGACATTCTGATACCGGAAGAAGATATTGTTGAGTTGGTGAAGGGTGAAAAAAAGACATCAAAGAGAAAATTCTTTCCCGGCTATGTGCTCATTCGAATGGAACTGAATGATAATACTTGGCATATCGTGAAAAATACCCCTAAGGTGACGGGGTTTATAGGGAGTAGAGATAAACCATCACCCATATCCGATGACGATGTTTTTTCGTTAAAGACACGGATTGATGAGGGAACGCTGAAGCCGAAACCAAAATACAAGTTTGAAGAAGGGGATCACGTTAAGATTATAGATGGCCCCTTCACAAATTTTGATGGTGTGGTGGATGAGGTGAAGCCGGAAAAAGGGAAATTAAGGGTTATTGTAAGTATCTTCGGCAGGTCGACACCGGTTGAACTGGATTACATACAGGTTGTTCAGCAATAGAGTTATGCTATCGAGGATCGACAGATTAGTTTTTGAATTGTAGTGTCAGGAAAAAAAGAAGTTAGGGTGATCGTAATGGCAAAGAAGGTTATAGCAAGTATTAAACTTCAAATACAGGCAGGAAAAGCAACGCCGTCACCTCCTATCGGCCCGGCTTTGGGTCAACACGGTGTTAATATTATGGAATTTTGTAAGGCATACAATGCCCTGACACAAAATCAAGAGGGAATGATTATTCCCGTTGTGATTACCGTGTATGCTGACAGGTCTTTTACCTTTGTTACCAAGACTCCACCGACATCCGTTCTTTTGAAGCAGGCTGCAAAGGTGGCGAAAGGTGCACATGACCCAAAACGGGAAAAGGTGGGTGAGGTAACTGCCGCACAGGTGAAAGAGATCGCTGAGCTGAAATATCAGGATCTTAATGCCATCAATATGGACGGAGCCACAAGGATTGTTGAGGGGACGGCAAGATCCATGGGAATCGAAGTAATTAAATAAATTGTAAGGCGGAGATTGTCACAATGTCCAAGAAGGGAAAAGCATTTTTAGATCAAAAGAACAAGGTTGAACCGGGGAAACGATACGCATTGAAAGAGGCTGTAGAGCTTGTGTTGTTGACAGCACGGGTGAAATTCGACGAAACAGTTGATGCAGCCATTCGATTAGGTGTTAATCCAAGGCATGCTGACCAGATGGTAAGAGGAAGTGTTGTGCTCCCGAACGGCCTCGGCAAAGATGTGAGGGTGTTGGTTTTTGCCAAAGGTGATAAGGAAAAAGAAGCCCTTGATGCTGGAGCAGATTATACCGGTTCCGATGATTTGATAGAAAAAATTAAGGGTGGGTGGCTCGAGTTTGATAGAGTTATTGCCACGCCTGATATGATGGGGAGCGTTGGTAAGCTTGGTAAGATTTTAGGTCCACGGGGATTGATGCCTAATCCTAAGGTTGGTACCGTAACGTTTAATGTCGGCAGTGCCGTCAATGAGATGAAAGCCGGTAAGGTTGAATTTAGAGTGGAAAGAGCAGGCATCGTTCACAGTCCGGTCGGAAAGGTTTCTTTTGGGGTAGACAAATTGAATGAAAATATCCTGGCATTATTAGAAACCATTATCAAGATCAAACCTGCATCCAGTAAAGGTACCTATTTAAGATCTATTTCTCTTTCCACAACCATGGGCCCCGGTGTTAAAATTGATCCTCTGGATGTACGGAATTTATTACGGTAAAAAACATAAGAGCATCAGACGTCGAAGACAGCAGGTACAGGGAGTTTAATCGAGTATGTTCGGCCTGCCCAGACGAGGTAGTCGCTCACTATTTCTTCCTGTACGGCGGTCTGACTTTCAAGATCTGATAGCGAATGGTTGTTAATTTATAGGTTGAAAGGAGGCCATTAATTTGGATCGAAGCAGAAAGGAACAGGTTGTTGCTGAGCTTCAAGAAAAACTTAAGGACGTAAAATTGGCGATTCTTGTCGATTACAGCGGTTTGAACGTCACAAAAATTACGGAATTAAGGCATGAACTAAGGAAATCGGATGCCGAAATCAGAGTCATTAAGAATACACTCTTTAAGCTTGCATCAAAGGATTTGGAGTTTAATCTTTTTGATGATCATTTAAAGGGTCCCCTGGCACTGATCATGAATTTCGGCGATGTGGTCGAGCCAACAAAGGCACTGGTCGATTTTGCTAAGAAAAACGCAGAATTGGAGCTTAGAGTTGGCGTCATGAGTGGTACGCTTTTGACAACAGAACAAATCCGGGCCCTTTCCGAACTACCGAGTCGGGAAGTTCTTTTAGGAAAACTCCTATCCGTTATGGTGGGGGCGCAGACTTCTCTTGTCACTGTTTTGAGCGGAGTACCCAGACAGTTCGTTCAGCTTCTTGAAGCATATCGTGTAAAGAAAGAAAAAGAAAACTAAAGCATACAGGAAGGATAGTTAAAATGGCAGAAAAGAAGATTACAAAGGAAGATGTCGTAACATTTATCGAAGGAATGACAGTTCTTGAGCTATCGGAACTGGTAAAGGAATTGGAAGAGAAGCTCGGTGTTTCCGCCGCCGCTCCCGTAGCGGTTGCAGCAGTCGCCGCAGGACCCGCTCAGGCAGCCTCAGATGAAGAGAAGACAGAATTTGATGTTGTCCTCACCGGGTATGGTGAGCAGAAGATTCAGGTAATTAAGGTGGTGAGAGCATTGACGGGTTTGGGACTGAAAGAAGCAAAAGACCTTGTCGAAGGAGTACCGAAAATCGTTAAAGAGGCAGTGTCGAAAGACGAGGCTGAGGAAGTAAAGGGAAAATTGGAAGAGGTTGGTGCAGCCGTAGAGATTAAGTAAACGAATAATCACCCCTCATGAGATAAGCTTATGAGGGGTAAAAAATAAAGAGGCTATATGAGTGGCTATAGAAAAAATTTCGGTCGTATCAAAGAGATTGTAGAAATACCAAATCTCATTGAAATTCAAAAAAAGTCCTATGCAAAGTTTCTTCAACGCGATGTTGAACCTTACGAGAGAAGCGACTCCGGTCTTCAGGGGACTTTTAAAAGCGTTATGCCGATTGTGGACTTCGGTGGAAAATGTTCTCTCGAGTTTGTCAGTTACAACATCGGCGCCAGTCGGTACGATGAGCAAGAGTGTGTCCAAAAAGGGATGACATATGCAGTTCCCTTGAAAATCGTTGTGAGACTGGTCGTATTTGACAGTGATCGAAATAGCGGTCAGAGGAGCATCAGGGATATCAAAGAACAGGAGATCTACTTCGGAGAGATTCCTGTTATGACCGAAAAAGGTACCTTTATCATTAACGGTACGGAAAGAGTTATTGTAAGTCAGTTACACCGTTCTCCCGGCATATTCTTCGATCATGACAAGGGAAAAACACACGCGAGCGGGAAATTGATATATTCGGCGAGAATTATGCCCATTCGTGGGTCGTGGCTTGATATTGAATTTGATCCCAAGGACTTCCTCTATGCCAGAATTGATAGACGAAGAAAGATGCCGGTGACCATTCTTCTCAAGGCTATGGGGTATTCAACTGAAGAGCTTCTCGCAATTTTTTGCAGTATAGAATCGGTATCTGTCGATCATGGTGAATTTTATCTTTCCATTGATAAATCACTGGTGGGGGAGAGAGCACTCGATGATATTCAGGACCCCAAAACTGATGAGATTATTATCAAGAAGGGCAGGAAGATATCCAAGACAGCCTTAAGGAAATTAGCTGATCTGGGAATAGAGCGAATAAAGATTAAAGAAGAAGGCCTTCCCGGAAAAGTTTTTGCCCAGACCATCATCGATCCCGAGACGGGTGAGGACCTGTTCAAATGTAATGATGAATTGACGATTGAAGGGATTCAATTGATTCATCAAAAAGGGATTAAAGAGCTCAAATTTGTACATCTTGATGATGACGGAACAAATTCCTACATAAGGAATACGTTGTTGCTGGATAAAATTGACACGGAAGATGAGGCGATCATAGAAATATACCGAAGGCTCAGACCGAGCAATCCGCCAACACTCGAAACAGCCAAAAAGTTTTGCAACGGTCTCTTTTTTGACCCCGGTACGTATGATCTTTCCGATGTGGGAAGGGTTAAAATAAATTATAAGCTCCGCTTAGATGTTCCTTCGGATTTGACCGTTTTACGTAAGGACGATATATTAGATGCTGTCAAGTACCTTATCAATCTCAAAAATGGTGTCAGCAATTACAGCCTTGATGATATTGACCACTTGGGAAACAGAAGAATTCGATCCGTTGGCGAGTTGATAGAAAATCAATACAGGATCGGTTTGGTACGAATGGAGCGTGCCATCAAGGAAAAAATGAGCCTTCTTGATGTAGAAACGATGATGCCTCATGATCTGGTGAATGCCAAGCCCGTATCGGCGGTGATAAACGAATTTTTCGGAAGCAGCCAGTTGTCCCAGTTTATGGATCAGACCAACCCTCTTTCGGAGATTACACACAAACGACGATTATCGGCTCTCGGCCCCGGTGGTCTCACCCGTGAGAGGGCGGGATTTGAAGTGCGGGACGTGCACAACACTCACTATGGGCGAGTATGTCCGGTAGAAACCCCTGAAGGACCCAATATCGGTTTGATTGTCTCCCTGAGTGCATATGCGCGGGTCAACAATTTTGGATTTATAGAGACGCCGTATCGGGTCGTAAAAAAGGGAAAAACACTGGATGAAATACGGTACCTGTCTGCAACAGAAGAGGAAAATTATATTATCGCTCAGGCAAATACCCCCATTGATTCAGACGGAAATATTACCACCGACATGGTTATAGCACGAAAAGGTGGAGACTATGTTACCGCTTCGGCAAGTGAAGTCAACTTAATGGATGTTTCTCCGAGCCAGCTTGTTAGTGTTGCCGCAGGGCTCATTCCGTTCTTGGAACATGATGATGCGAACCGTGCCCTCATGGGGTCCAATATGCAGCGGCAGGCTGTTCCCCTGCTGAAACCGGAGGCTCCGTTTGTCGGAACGGGAATGGAAGCAGTGGTTGCCCGGGATTCCGGTGCCGTCGTAGTAGCGAAGAGGTCCGGTATTGTAGAAGATATTGATGCCTCCCGAATCGTGATTAAGTGTGATGAAGAAGAAACAACCGATGATACCGGTGTCGATATCTATAATCTTACCAAGTATCAGCGATCAAACCAGGATACATGCTTCAATCATAAACCCACTATTCAGAAAGGCGACAGAGTAAACCAGGGTGACATTATCGCTGACGGCCCCGCCACTTCAAATGGAGATTTGGCTCTTGGGAGGAATGTCATGGTTGCGTTTATGTCTTGGGGCGGCTACAATTATGAAGATTCCATCTTGATCAGCGAACGAGTTGTCAAAGAGGATATTTACACCTCCATACATATTGAAGAATTCGAGACGGTGGCCAGAGACACCAAGCTTGGTAAGGAAGAGATTACCCGTGATATTCCGAACGTTGGAGAGGAAGCACTAAGAAATCTGGATGAAAGCGGGATCGTCCGGATGGGTGTTTTCGTAAAAGCCGGTGATATCCTGGTTGGAAAAATTACGCCGAAAGGTGAAACGCAGTTATCGCCTGAAGAAAAACTGTTACGTGCCATATTTGGTGAAAAGGCCGGAGATGTAAGGGATACATCTCTTCGCGTACCGCCGGGTGTCGAGGGGATTGTTATTGATGCAAAGATATTTAACCGAAGAGGTACGGAAAAAGATAGAAGATCACTGCAGATTGAAGAAGAAGAAGCACAACGGTTGACCAAGGATCGAGATGATGAGATAAGGATTATAACAGATAATGTAAAGAAAAAAGTCCTCAATCTCTTCATCGGACAAACCGTTGCGGCGAAATTGTCCGATCCTCACAAGAAAAAAATCCTGTTGAAGAAAAGCGAAACGATAGTGGAAGATACAATGAATACTATTCCGTTTTACCTCTGGAAGGATATCTCATTAGTTGAAGAGGAAATTGAGGAAAAGATTCAGGCCATATTTGCCAACCTTGCAACAAAGATAGAGGGCATCAAAGACTTTTTTGAAGAAAAAATGGATAAATTGAGAGTTGGAGATGAACTTCCGCCCGGTGTCATCAAATTAGTCAAGGTATATATTGCCATTAAGAGAAAACTATCGGTCGGCGACAAGATGGCGGGAAGGCATGGTAATAAAGGTGTGTTGTCGAGAATATTGCCGGAGGAAGATATGCCGTTCTTCAGTGATGGCACCCCCGTTGATATTGTTCTAAATCCACTGGGAGTTCCTTCACGTATGAATGTGGGACAGATATTGGAGACACATCTCGGATGGGCGGCAAAAGGTCTGGGAGAAAAAATTCAATCTCTCTTCGAAAGACAGAAAAATCTCGATGCGATAAAGACGGAATTAAAAAATATTTACTCACAACCTGAGTTCAGTAACTTTGTTGACGGGGCTACCGAGAAGGAATTATTAAAATCTGTTGACAGGCTGAAACAAGGCATCCCCATGGCCTCACCTGTCTTTGATGGTGCAAAGGAAAAAGAAATCAAAGAAATGCTCAAAATGGCCGATCTGCCGGAAAGTGGTCGCGTTTTACTTTTCGATGGCAGGACGGGAGAGCCCTTTGAACAGGAAGTAACGGTGGGAATGATCTATATGCTGAAACTTCATCATCTTGTTGATGATAAAATTCATGCGCGATCAATTGGTCCCTATTCTCTCGTTACTCAGCAACCTCTCGGTGGTAAGGCTCAGTTCGGCGGTCAGAGACTCGGTGAAATGGAAGTATGGGCTATAGAAGCGTATGGTGCCGCATATTCGCTACAGGAATTTCTTACCGTTAAATCTGACGATGTTGCCGGAAGAACGAGGATATATGAGGCTATTGTCAAAGGCGAACATTCATTGGAGCCGGGATTGCCGGAATCCTTTAATGTTCTTGTTAAAGAATTACAGGGTCTTTCTATTGACGTGGATTTAATGGAAGATGCTGAAAAATAACCAAAAGTGATCATTGTCCTAACAATATTAGACGCAATGGGGAGTTGATCAAGTGGAAGATATATTTAGTTTTTTTGAAAAACCAAAAGATCCTATACGATTTAATGCAATCAAGGTATCGATTGCTTCGCCCGAAAAAATTCTCTCATGGTCCCGGGGAGAGGTGAAAAAACCTGAGACCATTAATTACAGGACATTCAAACCGGAGAAGGATGGTCTTTTTTGTGCTAAGATCTTCGGGCCTGTTAAGGATTATGAGTGTCTGTGTGGACGATACAAAAGGATGAAACACAGAGGAGTGGTCTGTGAAAAGTGTGGTGTTGAAGTTATTCAATCGAAAGTCCGCAGAGACAGAATGGGTCATATAACCCTTGCATCACCGGTTGCTCATATCTGGTTTCTTAAAAGTTTGCCCAGTCGAATCGGGAATGTGCTGGATTTAACGCTCAAGGAACTGGAAAAGGTTCTGTATTTTGAATCATGGATCGTCACGGATCCGAAAAATACACCACTCAAGAAGAAGGAAGTACTTGCTGAGGAGCAATACTGGGAAGCTATCGAAACATACGGCGAAGAAAACTTCGAAGCGGATATCGGAGCATCGGCAATCAGGACACTTTTAGAAGAAATTGAGCTTGAATCGTTGGATCAAGAACTCAGAAATGATCTGAGAGATGCAACCTCCGAAACGAAGAGAAAAAAGCTGGTGAAGAGGCTTAAGGTTGTAGAAGCACTGAAAAAATCCGGAAATAAGCCGGAATGGATGGTTCTGACTGTTCTCCCGGTTATCCCCCCCGACTTACGGCCGTTGGTTCCTCTTGATGGTGGCCGTTTTGCAACCTCAGATCTGAATGACCTTTACAGAAGAGTCATCAACAGAAACAATCGTTTACGGCGCTTACAAGAGCTGAGTGCGCCCGAAATCATTATTAGAAATGAGAAACGGATGCTGCAAGAAGCGGTTGACGTCCTCTTCGATAACGGACGCCGCGGAAAGGCTATTACCGGTTCGAATAAAAGACCTCTCCGTTCCCTTTCTGATATGCTGAAAGGTAAACAAGGGCGGTTTCGACAGAATCTTCTCGGTAAGAGAGTAGATTATTCCGGGAGATCTGTTATTACCGTAGGGCCTGATCTCAGATTACATCAGTGTGGTCTGCCCAAGAAAATGGCACTGGAACTCTTTAAACCGTTTATCTATAATCGTCTTGAAGACAAAGGATATGTTACCACCGTTAAAAGTGCTAAAAAAATGGTGGAAAAGGAATCTCCCGAGGTCTGGGATGCCCTGGACGAAGTTGTTCGTGAGTACCCTATCCTGCTGAATAGAGCGCCAACCTTGCATAGGCTTGGTATTCAGGCGTTCGAACCGGTTCTCATCGAAGGGAAAGCTATTCAGCTTCACCCGCTCGTTTGTGCGGCGTTTAATGCCGATTTTGACGGAGACCAGATGGCTGTTCATGTGCCGTTGTCCCTCGAGGCTCAGATAGAAGCACGGGTTCTCATGATGTCGACAAATAACATTCTTTCTCCGGCAAATGGGAAACCGATTATTGTGCCGAGTCAGGACATTGTTCTCGGCATCTATTATATGACACGCTCAAAAACTGGCGTGAGGGGTGAGGGGATGATCTTTGCAGATCCTGAAGAAGTCCGCAGTGCCTACGATGCCGAAAAAATTGAAATTCATGCAAATGTAAAGGTCCGGATGAATGGTGAAGTAGTCGATACAACGGTCGGCAGGATATTGTTATATGAAATTGTTCCTGAGGAAATCCCATTCAGTTTTATCAATAAAGTATTTAATAAAAAAGAGATGGCCAATCTCATCGACTATGCGTACCGATCATGCGGCGCTAAAACGACCGTTATTTTGGCTGACAGACTGAAAGACCTCGGCTTTAAATATGCAACCAGGTCCGGTCTTTCCATTGGTATTGAAGATATGGTTATCCCTGCGGGGAAAGAAAACATTGTTACCAAGGCGAATCTCGATGTCCTAGAAATCCAGAAACAATACATGGATGGATTAATTACGGATGGTGAGCGATATAACAAAGTCATAGATATCTGGGCTCAAGCGACGGAAAAAGTCGCCGATGAGATGCTCCGGGATATTGGTACTGAACAATCTAAAACTACTGATAAGAAAGTCGAAGGAGAGAGTTTCAACCCGATTTATATGATGGCCGATTCGGGAGCGAGAGGCAGTGCGGCACAGATCCGACAGCTCGCCGGTATGCGAGGATTGATGGCAAAACCGTCCGGTGAAATCATTGAAACACCGATTACGGCGAACTTTAGAGAAGGGCTGACGGTACTTCAGTACTTCATTTCCACGCACGGTGCTCGGAAAGGTCTTGCTGATACGGCACTGAAAACGGCCAATTCCGGTTACCTTACGAGGAGACTCGTTGATGTGTCTCAGGATTGTATCGTAACAGAGGATGATTGTGGCACTATCGATGGAATCTATGTATCCGCCCTTGTCGAAGGCGGCGAGATTATAGAGCCTGCCGGTGAACGTGTCCTCGGCAGGGTTGCCCTTGAAGATATCAAGGATCCCTTCACCGGTGAGATACTGGTCAAGGCGAATCAGGAAATTGATGAAGCTCTTGCGGAAAAAATTGACGGAGCAGGATTGGAAAGAGTTTTAATACGGTCCGCTCTGACCTGCAAATCAAAGTATGGCGTTTGTGCCAAGTGTTACGGGCGGGATCTAGCCCATGGTCATCTGGTGAATATTGGTGAAGCCGTTGGAATCATTGCGGCTCAATCCATCGGTGAGCCGGGAACCCAGCTGACAATGAGAACGTTTCATATCGGTGGTACTGCAAAGTTTGAAGAGCATTCGACGTTGGAAGCACGGCATGAAGGAATATTACAATTTGTGAATGTCAATGTAGCAAGACGATCAGAACATGATCTTGTCGTAATGAGCAGAACCGGAGAAATTCATGTTCTTGATGACGCAGGTAGAAGCCGTGGTAAATATCCGGTACCCTACGGAGCACATCTCAAACTGGACGAAGGCAAGGAGGTGAAAAGGGGAGAAAGAATTGCCGAGTGGGATCCCTTCTCCATACCAATTCTTGCGGAAGTTGACGGAACAGTAAAATTCGGAGACATTATAGAAGGAAAGACGATGCACGAACAGGTTGATGAAGTGACCGGTCTTTCCCGAAAGGTAATATTTGAATATCGGGATATGGATTTGCGTCCCCGCGTATCGATCAAAGACAGCCAGGGAAAGACGGCCAAGGCACCCGGTTCAACCGCTGATGCACGGCATCTGTTGTCGGTGGGTGCCAATATTGTTGTTACAGAGGGAGATGCTGTAAGTGCAGGTGATATTATTGCTAAAATTCCTCGTGAGACGACAAAAACCAAAGATATTACCGGTGGTCTTCCCCGCGTGGCCGAGCTTTTTGAAGCGAGAAAACCCAAGGAATATGCCATTATTGCCGAAATCGACGGAAGCGTTTCTTACGGTAAGGACCTCAAGGGGAAGAGACGATTAATCATAACTCCTGAAGTCGGTGACCCGAAAGAATATCTTCTTCCCAAAGGTAAACATGTGACCGTTCAGGAAGGTGATAGGGTCATCGCCGGTCAACCCCTGATGGATGGGGCAAGTAATCCCCACGATATTCTTACCATCAAGGGAGAGAAAGAGCTGGCGAGATACCTTGTCGACGAAGTACAGGAAGTTTACCGGTTACAGGGAGTTAAGATTAATGATAAGCATATAGAAATCATCGTGCGTCAGATGCTGAAAAAAGTAAAGATAGCAGATCCTGGGGATACGTCACTCCTTACAGATGAACAGGTAGACAAAGTTACCTTCCAAGAGGAGAATGAAGCGATAATGAACAAGGGCGGACTACCCGCTATCGGTGAGCCGGTGCTTCTCGGAATTACGAAGGCATCGTTAAGTACACCAAGCTTTGTCTCTGCCGCTTCATTCCAGGAAACGACACGGGTTTTAACCGAAGCGGCTATGTCGGGGAAGGTTGATTACCTGCGGGGTCTCAAAGAGAATGTTATTATGGGAAGATTAATTCCGGCAGGAACGGGTCTGCCCATGTACAAGAAACTCGGTATCAAAGTGCTCGATGATGAAGATAAAGAACATGAAAAAGAAACATCAGACGAGAAAAGGCTTGACAGACAGGTCGTGAATTGATAGATATCGTGAGTTTTTTCTGATATCAATTTTAGCTATACCGGGAGGGATCATGCCCACGATAAATCAATTAGTTCGTAAAGGGAGGCAAAGGCTTCAAAAAAAGACCACAACCCCTGCGCTTGCAAGTTGTCCGCAGCGACGAGGAGTATGCGTAAGAGTGTACACGACAACACCCAAAAAACCCAATTCCGCTTTAAGAAAAGTTGCGAGGGTTCGTCTCACCAGTGGTTATGAAGTAACATCGTATATCCCCGGGATCGGGCATAATCTGCAGGAACACTCTGTTGTTCTCGTAAGGGGCGGCAGAGTAAAAGATCTTCCCGGAGTAAGATATCATATTGTTAGAGGTTCCCTTGATACGATGGGCGTTCAGGATAGAAAACAGAGTAGATCAAAATACGGAACTAAGAAACCGACATAGATAAGGATTATTGTATGCCGAGAAGAAGGGAAATAGCAAAAAGAGAAATATTACCGGACCCAAAGTATAACAACGTGCTGGTGTCTAAGTTTATCAATAATCTGTTAAAAAAAGGTAAGAAAAGTATTGCCGATTCTATTCTTTACGGGGCTTTTGACATTGTAGAAGAAAAAATGAAGGAATCACCTGTTATTGTTTTCGAGCGGGCCGTTGATAATGTAAAGCCGATCGTAGAAGTTAAATCACGACGGGTAGGTGGATCAACGTATCAGGTACCAACGGAAGTTTCGCAGACACGGAGAGTAGCTCTGGCGATCAGATGGTTGATAAACAGTGCGAAAAATCGTTCCGAAAAAACAATGCATGAGAAATTAGCGGCAGAGTTTATAGATGCTGCCAACAACAGAGGAACCGCTGTTAAAAAGAGAGAAGATACGCACAAAATGGCTGAGGCAAACAAAGCCTTTGCTCATTATCGGTTTTAACAGGATGAAAGCTCTCGCCTGTTCCAACAAACAGGTTGTCCGGTGAATTACATTGGCGCGAGATGTTCTTTTACAAAATATTCGTAATATTGGCATCATGGCACATATCGATGCAGGTAAGACCACAACGACGGAAAGAATTCTGTATTATACGAATGTATCCTATAAAATGGGAGAGGTTCATGACGGAACGGCTGTTATGGACTGGATGGAGCAGGAGCAGGAACGTGGAATTACCATAACATCAGCCGCAACGGCGTGTATGTGGCGGAACAATCGTGTCAATATTATTGATACACCGGGTCACGTCGATTTTACCGCAGAAGTTGAACGATCGTTAAGGATTTTGGATGGGGCGGTAGCTCTCTTTTGTGCCGTTGGAGGTGTTGAACCTCAGTCTGAGGCAGTATGGAGGCAGGCTGATCGATATCGAGTGCCCCGCATTGCGTTCGTCAATAAAATGGATAGGGCGGGCGCAGATTTTGCGAAAGTCGTTTCGGCTATGAAAGACAGGTTGGGAGCAAATCCCATGCCCGTGCAGATTCCTGTCGGCTCGGAAGAACATTTTGCCGGCGTCATTGATCTGATACGGATGAAAGCTGTCATCTATGATGATACCGAAAATGTTTTGGGAACTAAATTTACCATCGGAGACATTCCTCCCGGCCTGATCGATGAGGCTTATGAGCAAAGAGAAAGAATGATCGAAATCCTCGCTGATACTGACGAGGAATTATTGAATAAATATTTGAATGAAAAAGCTCTTTCACAAGAAGAATTAATACAGGCAATAAGAAAAACCACCCTTGCTTTAAAAGCAACACCGGTTTTATGCGGCTCCGCTTTCAAGAACAAAGGAGTTCAGCCTCTTCTTGATGCCGCTGTAGATTTTCTTCCCTCGCCTGTGGATATGCCACCGGTTGTCGGAGATGATTCTAACGGAGGAAGCGTAACGATAGAGGCTCAAGATGAAGCGCCCTTTTATGCTCTTGCCTTTAAGGTTATGAGTGATCCCTTCGTTGGTCAACTGACGTATCTGAGAGTTTACTCCGGTGCTCTCCGGGCAGGATCATATATATACAATGCCTCCAAACAAAACAAAGAGAGAGTGGGGCGTATATATAAAATGCATGCGGATAAGCGAGAAGAAATAAAAGAAATTCTCACTGGTGACATTGCCGCTATTGTCGGATTGCGTGAGACGGCTACGGGAGATACGCTCTGTGAGGAGAAATATCCCTTACTTCTGGAAACGCTTGAATTTCCTGATCCCGTGATAGCCATAGCCATAGAACCGAGGACAAAGGCAGATGAAGAAAAGCTTGATGTTGCTCTTGGTAAAATCGCCCGAGAGGATCCTTCTTTTACGGTAAAAGTGGATAAGGAAACGGGGCAGACCTTAATTTCCGGTATGGGCGAATTACATCTCGAAGTTATCGTTGAGCGGCTTTCCAGGGAATTTGGTCTGGGTGCGAATATCGGCAATCCGCAGGTAGCGTATCGTGAGACGATCAGAAAAAGCTTCAAATCGGAAGGTAAGTTTGTCAGGCAATCAGGGGGGAGAGGTCAATACGGACATGTATGGATTGAAGTCAAGCCGAACGAACCGGGTGAAGGGTTTGAATTCGAAAACAAGATTGTAGGGGGAGCTATTCCGAGGGAATACATTTCTGCTGTTGGAAAGGGTGTCCGCGAAGCTATGGAAGACGGAGTCTTGGCGGGTTATCCCGTGGTTGATATAACGGTCAATCTCTTGGACGGGTCGTATCACGAGGTTGATTCTTCTGAACTCGCTTTTAAAATAGCAGCTTCAATGGCCTTTAAGAATGCTGCACGGCGAGCACATCCGGTACTCTTAGAACCGATTATGTCCGTTGAAGTGGTGGTACCGAAAGAGTATATGGGAGATGTGATCGGGAGTCTGAATTCCAGAAGGGGAAGAATTGTAAGCATTGAATCGAGAACAGGATCGGAATCGATCAATGCGGAAGTTCCGTTGGCAGAAATGTTTGGTTATGCAACTGATTTGAGATCAAAAACACAGGGACGTGCGGCATTTACGATGAATTTTTTGAATTATAATGCCGTATCAGAAGTTTTGGCGAGGGATATCATAGACAAAAAGAAAATAAGACGAGATAATGCTAAAAACTAAGAATTAAAAAAACCAAGCAACCATTTTTTAACGTAAAGGAGGTAATTGAAAAATGGCTAAGAAAAAATTTGAGAGGACAAAGCCGCATTTGAATATCGGAACGATTGGACATGTGGATCATGGTAAGACAACGTTGACCTCTGCTATAACGAAACATCTGGCTGCAAAGGGATTAGCCGATTATATGGCCTTCGATGCAATTGATAATGCTCCTGAAGAAAAGGAACGGGGCGTTACCATTAATATTGCTCACGTTGAGTATGAGACCGATAAGAGACATTATGCTCATGTTGATTGCCCGGGGCACGCTGACTATATCAAGAATATGATTTCGGGAGCCGCCCATATGGACGGTACGGTTCTGGTCGTGGCTGCCTCTGATGGTCCAATGCCTCAGACACGGGAGCACATCCTCCTTGCACGACAGGTTCAGGTTCCTTATGTTGTGGTGTATCTGAACAAGGTTGATTTGGTTGATGATCCTGAGTTGCTTGATCTCGTTGATCTTGAGGTTCGAGAACTCTTAACGGAATATAATTTCCCCGGTGATGACATTCCGATTATTCGAGGATCGGCGTTGAAAGCATTGGAGAGCGATGATGGTAATTCCGATGAAGTGAAGAGCATCTGGGAATTGATGGAGGCCATTGACGCTTATATTCCCGAACCCGAACGTGATCTGGACAAACCGTTCTTGATGCCTGTGGGAGACGTGTTCAGTATTTCCGGCCGTGGTACCGTTGTGACCGGTAGAGTTGACCGGGGCATCATCAAAACCGGTGAAGAGGTGGAAGTTGTCGGTATCAGGCCGACATTCAAGACCGTTTGCACCGGCGTGGAAATGTTCCGCAAGACTCTTGATGAAGGAAGAGCCGGTGATGACATCGGTGTTCTCCTGAGAGGGACAAAGCGAGACGAAGTCGAGCGGGGTCAGGTGGTAGCAAAACCCGGATCAATTACACCCCATACGAAATTTAAGGCACAGGTTTACGTTTTGACAAAGGAAGAAGGTGGAAGACATACGCCGTTCTTCTCCGGTTACCGTCCCCAGTTTTACTTCAGAACTACGGACGTGACCGGTGTTGCCACGCTGCCCGCAGGTATTGAGATGGTCATGCCCGGTGATAATGTTGAGATGGAAGCCCAGTTGATAACGCCGATTGCCATGGAAGAACAGCTTAGATTTGCTATCCGTGAGGGTGGCAGAACCGTTGGTGCCGGTGTTGTGAGTGAAATTTTAGAATAGTTTTTGAGTAAAAGGACACATGGAAAATCAAAAGATCAGAATACGTCTCAAGGCTTACGATCACAAACTGTTGGATCGGTCTGCGCAGGATATCGTCGATACGGCAAAGAGAACAGGAGCACGTGTCGCGGGGCCGATACCGCTTCCGACAAAAATAAACAAGTACTGCGTTAACAGGTCGCCCCACGTTGATAAAAAATCACGAGAACAGTTTGAGATCAGAACACATAAACGGCTGATTGATATAATTGAGCCGACACAGGCAACGGTCGATACGCTTATGAAGTTAGACCTATCAGCAGGTGTAGACGTCGAAATAAAGCTGTAGTTACAATAAGGAGCGAGGAGATGGTTTCTAAAGATTCCATTTCCTCTTTTTTGTCAAGAAATGCAATCTATTGGTAGAAGAGATTATAATTACAATGGAAATGGGACTCATAGGTAAAAAATTGGGAATGACCCAGATATTCTGGGAGGATGGTGCCGCTATTCCGGTTACGGTTATTGAGGTCGGCCCCTGTGTTGTTCTTCAGAAGAAGACGAAAAAAACAGACGGTTATGATGCTGTCCAGTTGGGATTCAGTCGAAGAAAGGAAAAGAAGACAACAAAGGCTTTGAAAGGACATTTTAAAAAAGCGGATAAAGGATATTTCCAATTTATAAGGGAATTCAGGACAGATACCCCCGATGACTATGAAATCGGCCAGGAATTAAATGCAGATATTTTTGGTGTCGGTGACCGTGTCGATGTAATCGGAACAACAAAGGGAAAGGGTTTTGCCGGAGTCATTAAGCGGCATGGCTTTCACGGTGGAAGGGCGACCCATGGTTCGATGTTTCACCGGGCGCCCGGATCGATCGGAGCAAGTGCGTATCCTTCTCGAGTGTTTAAAGGGACGAAGCTGCCGGGACGTATGGGAAATCAGAGAAAAACAATTCAAAATCTGACGGTTGTGGGAATCAGGACAGACAGAAATCTTATATTGGTGAAGGGTGCTGTTCCCGGTGCGAGAAACGGTATTGTCTTAATTAAGAATGCTGTAAAGAGTATGCTAACGAGAGAAGATTGAGTGATAAGAACATGTCGGTTTTAAGTGTATATGATATTGAGAAAAATAAGGTATCTGAGATAGAGATCAGCGATTCCGTGTTTGGAGTGCCAGTCAAGGAGCATTTAATCTCTGACGTTATTAAAATGCAATTGGCGTCCAGACGGCAGGGAACTGCCTCGACAAAACGTCGTAGCGAAGTGCGCGGAGGGGGCAAGAAGCCGTGGCGTCAGAAAGGGACGGGAAGGGCACGAGTCGGTACGATACGATCTCCTCTCTGGAGAGGTGGCGGTATTGTCTTCGGGCCCAGGCCAAGAGATTATTCATTCAGTATTCCGAAGAAAGTCAAGAAGGCTGCTCTTAAGTCTGCCCTAAGCATGAAAGTCATGGAAGACAAGCTGTTCATTCTTCGGGATTTTCCGATGGATGAAATTAAGACGAAACGATTTAAAGAAGTACTTGACAGATTCGAATTAAAGAGCGTTCTTTTCGTTCTGGATAAATCTGATGACGTTCTTGAGAAATCATCAAGAAACATCAAGGAAGTAAAGATGATGCGTTCGGAAGGTATCAATGTATATGATCTGATAAAGTATGATAATCTTATTTTGTTGGAACCGTCTGTACAGATGATAGAAAGGGCTTTATTGTCATAATGGATATATATTCTGTCATAAGGAAACCGCTGGTAACGGAAAAAACCACGATTGCGAGAGATGAAGGGAATAAATACTTTTTCGAAGTTGATCGCAGGGCGACAAAGATTGACATACACAACGCCGTTGAAAAGATTTTTAAGGTTAAAGTGACGGGTGTTCATACGATAAACATGAGAGGTAAACGAAAACGATTGGGACGAATCATGGGTAAGAGAAGAGACTGGAAGAAAGCTATCATTACCCTCGCTCCCGGCAATAATATAGAAGTATTTGAAAAAGTGTAAGAGGCATAAAGAGAAGGACACAAATTCATGGCAATCAAACTGTACAAACCAACATCGCCGAGCCGAAGATCTCAAACCTGTTTGACCTTCGATGAGATTACGTCAACTGAACCGGAGAAAAGTCTTCTCAGGCCCCTGAAAAAAACGGGTGGACGGAATAACAGAGGAAGAATAACAAGCAGGCATATAGGGGGAGGTCACAAAAAGAAATATCGATTGATTGACTTCAAACGTGATAAAAGGGATATCCCCGGGAAAGTTGCATCCATTGAATATGACCCGAACCGATCTGCGAGGATAGCGTTGCTTCACTATCCCGATGGTGAAAAGAGGTACATTCTCTGGCCTGTTGGCCTCAATGTGGGAGATACCGTCATCAGCAGTGAACGAGCCGATATAAAACCGGGGAATACCATACCGCTCAAGAATATACCCTTGGGATCTCACATTCACAATATTGAGCTGAAGATCGGCAAGGGAGGCCAAATGATACGAAGTGCCGGCACGTATGCGCAGCTGATGGCGAAAGAAGGAGCATATGCGCAGGTCAGACTTCCCTCTGGTGAAGTAAGAAAAGTTCACCAGGAATGTAAGGCCACAATAGGGCAGGTAGGGAATATCGATCACGAGAACGTAAGCATCGGTAAGGCCGGAAGAACTCGATGGTTAGGGAAACGACCGAAGGTGCGTGGCGTTGTTATGAATCCGGTTGATCATCCGATGGGTGGAGGAGAAGGCAGGTCTTCGGGAGGAAGGCATCCCTGTACGCCATGGGGTGTTCCGACGAAAGGTTATAAAACAAGGAAGAGCAAATACTCCGATAAATATATCGTGAAGAAAAGGAGTTAAAGGGTGGCACGTTCAGTTAAAAAGGGTCCGTTTGTTGATGAAAAGCTGCTTAAGAAGGTACAGAAAGCAGAAGAAACAGGAAGCAGAACGGTAATAAAAACATGGTCCCGACGTTCTATGGTTACTCCCGAATTTTTAGGTCATACCTTCGCTGTGCATAACGGGAAGAAATTTATTCCTATTTTTATTACGGAAAACATGGTTGGACATAAACTTGGCGAATTTGCACCGACAAGAACGTTTTACAGCCATGCAGGAGACAGAAAATCGAGGATGAAGAGACGATAACGAGGCGCAAAAATTACTCTCGGGGTTTGTACGAAATGGAATCAAAAGCTGTCTTAAAATATGTTCGAATCTCGCCGCAGAAGGCAAGATTAGTTGTGGATATGGTCAGGGGCAAAAAGGTTGAAGATGCAGATCGCATTCTAACCTTTACGCAAAAGAAAGCGGCACGAATCATCAAGAAAGTGGTGAAGTCCGCCGTGGCGAATGCCACCCAGAATCCGAATGTCGATGAGAATATACTATATGTAAAAAAGATATTTGTCGATCAGGGTCCTACGCTGAAGAGGTGGAGAGCGAGGGCACAAGGAAGGGTGTCACCGATTAAAAAGAGAATGAGTCACATAACAGTTGTCTTAGATGAATATTGAGATACGGGAGGTGAAGCTTGGGGCAGAAGGTAAATCCTATCAGTTTCAGATTAGGTATAAATAAAACATGGGATTCCCAGTGGTTTTCAGAAAAAAGTTATCAACACTTACTTCATGAAGATCTCAAGATAAAGAAATATTTGAAGGCGAAATTTTATCACGCCGGTATATCAAAGGTAGAAATTGAAAGAGCAGCCGATAAGGCCAAAATTAATATGCGTGTTGCTCGTCCGGGAATCATTATCGGTCGTAAAGGGGCCGAAATTGAGAAGTTAAAAAAAGATCTTGAGAAGATGATGACGGGCGATGTTATTATCAATATTCTTGAAGTTCGAAAGCCCGAGGTAGATGCACAGCTCGTTGCAGAAAATATTGCCTTACAGCTTGAGAGAAGAGTTGCCTTCAGGAGGGCAATGAAAAGGAGTGTCACTTCAGCCCTCAAATTCGGTGCTCAGGGTATACGAGTTGCCTGTGCCGGAAGGCTTGGCGGCGCGGAGATGGCGAGAAGGGAATGGTATAGAGAGGGGAGAGTCCCCCTTCACACGCTGAGAGCCGATATAGATTATGGTTTTGCTGAAGCACGAACTACATACGGTGTTATCGGCGTGAAAGTTTTAATATTCCATGGAGAAGTTTTGGCTGACAAGAAAGAAGCAAGCGATTAAGAAAAACATCATCTAGAGAATGATAGTATAAGGTTTTGAATTATGTTAGCTCCGAAAAGAATAAAATATAGAAAACTTCAAAAGGGCCGAATGGCCGGCAAATCCAAGGGTGGAGCAAAGATTGACTTTGGCCTTTATGGTATCCAAGCGCTTGAGTGTGGTCGAATAACTTCACGACAAATAGAAGCGGCTCGTATCGCTATGACCCGGCATGTAAGGCGTGGCGGTAAAATCTGGATACGGATATTCCCCCATAAGTCCGTTACGAAAAAACCGGCAGAAACCCGCATGGGAAAGGGAAAAGGATCTCCCGAAGAATGGGTTGCCGTCGTAAAACCGGGAAGAGTTCTGTATGAAATAGAAGGGGTTTCAAAAGAAATGGCGCGGGAAGCGTGTCGATTGGCATCCCACAAGCTTCCTTTAAAGACGAGGTTTCTGACGAGGGAGATATTTGATGAAGATTAAGGAATTGAGAGACCTCAATCGTGAGGAATTGAAGGAAAAAGAGAGAGGCCTTGTTGAAGAACTATTCAAGCTTCGTTTCAGGCATGGGACAGGACAGTTGGATTCTCCTTCTGCAATAAAAAAAGTAAAAAGAGATATCGCTCGTGTAAAGACGGTTCTTGGGGAAAAGGAGGCTGAACAATAGGTTATGGATAAAAGGGGTAACAGAAGAACCATACAGGGCGTTGTCATCAAAGATAAAATGGATAAAACAGTCGTTGTGTTAACGGAAAGACTGGTAAAACATCCGAAATTTCATAAATATATGAGAAAACACGTCAGGTACAAGGCTCATGACGAGCAGAATGACTGTAATATGGGAGATAAGGTTTTGATCGTCGAATCACGTCCCCTCAGTCGACAAAAGAGATGGCGTGTACGCGAAATCCTGCAACGGGCAAAATAAGGAAAATATCGGTCGGACGGTTATGATGGGTATAATGCGGAGTTTATTATGATACAGATGCAGACCAAATTAAATGTAGCAGATAATTCAGGTGCCAAAAAGGTATATTGTATCAAAGTGCTGGGTGGAACAAGAAGAAGATATGCCTCGGTAGGTGATATTATCGTCGTATCGGTGAAAGAAGCGATTCCCAATTCCAAGGTTAAAAAAGGGGACGTCATGAAAGCAGTCGTTGTGAGAACGAAAAAAGAGATCGGGCGGCATGACGGTTCAATCCTAAGGTTTGATGAAAATGCAGCTGTTTTGATTAACGAGCAAATGGAACCGATCGGAACGCGTATCTTTGGACCGGTGGCACGCGAATTACGAGCCAAGCGATTCATGAAGATCGTTTCTCTTGCGCCGGAGGTTCTATAGCGATACGTTTTTTAAAGATTGCGATAAGGATGAAGACATGTTGGAAGTTCATATAAAAAAAGGTGATGTAGTACAGGTTGTTACTGGCAAGGAAAAAGGAAAAACCGGTAAAGTCCTTACTATATTACGTGATAAGAATCGGGTCATTGTTGAAAAATTAAACATGCTCAAGAAGCACCAGAGACCGGACATGCATGGTAAAGGAGGTATCGTCGAAAAAGAAGGATCCATCCATATTTCCAATGTACGATTGTGGTGCAACAAGTGCGATACGGGTGTTCGTATCAGATACAAGGAATTGGAAGACGGCAAAAAAGTGCGTGTCTGTAAAAAATGTAACGAGATACTAGATGAATAGATCGAGGAAGGATTCATGGCAAGGTTAAAAGAATATTATCACACAGAAGTAGTTCCTGCCTTGATAAAGGAATTGAAATATAAAAATGTAATGGAAGTGCCCAAGATTGAGAAGATTGTAGTGAATATGGGCCTGGGTGAGGCAATTCAAAATATTAAGATACTCGATAACGCAACTGAAGAACTTGCAATGATCGTAGGGCAGAAACCGGTGGTTACCAAGGCGAGAAAGTCAATTGCGACGTTTAAACTACGCAAAGGGATGTCAATAGGTTGCATGGTGACGTTGCGAAGAGACAGAATGTACGAATTTTTTGATAGACTCACCAGTGTAGCCATTCCCCGAATCAGAGACTTCAGGGGTATTTCATCGAAATCATTTGATGGAAGGGGCAATTTTTCGCTGGGTATTAAGGAACAATTTATTTTTCCTGAAGTTGAGTATGACAAGATCGATAAAGTCAGGGGTATGAATATTACTATTGTCACGTCTGCTAAGACAGATGATGAGGCGCGGGTACTTTTAAGATTAATGGGAGTTCCCTTCAGAAATTAGTGAAAAAGAGCCGGAGGAGTAAGTGTGGCGAAAAAATCCTTAATTGCGAAAGCAAAGATAAAGAAGAAGTTTCCTGTGAGAGAATACAATCGATGTCCCCTCTGCGGGAGGCCTCGTGCCTATTACCGAAAATTTAACATGTGCCGGCTCTGTTTGAGAAAACTGGCATCGCAAGGAGAACTTCCTGGCGTAATTAAGTCGAGCTGGTAAAGGAGAAGATGATATGGGGATGTCCGATCCTATTGCTGATATGCTAACAAGAATAAGAAATGCAAATCACAGAAGGTTTAAAAGTACGGATGTGTTTTTTTCAAAGATGAATTTGAGTATTGCCAAGGTATTGAAAAAAACTGGTTATATCAATGGATTCGAAATAAAGAAAGACAGCACCAAGCTAAAGGGAGTGTTGCGAATTTATCTCAAGTATACTGCGTCGAGAGAGAGAGTTATAACTGACATACAGAGAGTCAGTAAACCGGGAAGACGATTTTACGCTGGAAGCAAAGAAATCCCAGCGGTCCTGAACGGTTATGGTGTGGCCATTGTCTCAACTTCCAAAGGCTTAGTAACCGATAAAGAAGCAAAAGAACTGAATGTGGGCGGCGAGATCCTCTGTAATATATGGTAGTGTCCAGAACTAATAATCACGGAGAGCGCGGGAGATTCACTCATGTCAAGGATTGGTAGAAAACCGATACAAATACCTGAAGGTGTAAAGATTACACTGGATGGATCGGAAATAGTAGTTGAGGGTCCTAAAGGAACTCTCTCGAGGGAAGTTCCTACAGAAGTAGGTGTCACGGTCGATAACAGTACGATTGTTGTCAACAGGCTCTCTGAAAATAAACGGGGGAAATCTTTTCACGGTCTCGTAAGGACATTAATTGCCAATATGGTGACCGGTGTGAGCACGGGGTTTGATAAGGCTCTTGAGATCAGTGGTGTTGGTTATCGTGCGGAGATACAGGATAATGTACTGAGGTTGTTTGTCGGATTTTCGAAACCGGTTGAATACAAGATTCCCGAAAATGTTGCAATAAAAGTTGACAAACAGGTTAATATGGTTGTCTCCGGCATAGATAAGGAGTTTGTCGGACGGGTTGCAGCGGAAATCAGAAGTGTCAGGAAACCTGAACCGTATAAGGGAAAAGGTATTAAATATGCAGGTGAAAAGATACGAAGAAAGGTGGGCAAGTCAGCCGGGGCATAATAAGTAATCTATTCAGAGAGGTTTGATATTGGGAGCGATAAAAAAGCTAGAAAAAATACGTGAGAAGCGGAAAAAGAGAGTAAAAAGCAAG
>Ga0272442_10002921_pt1 | contig 24289 bp, 20 predicted proteins | sample SSMForm2O_FD_200262 | JGI IMG/M metagenome (GOLD analysis project Ga0272442, IMG submission 200262) | Marine sediment archaeal communities from Little Sippewissett salt marsh, Falmouth, MA, United States - SSM-Form-2O | ecosystem: Environmental > Aquatic > Marine > Wetlands > Sediment ...
AGCCAGCGGCTCGCCGGTGCCGTCACCATCCTGATCGTTCCCCATGACAGGCCAGTCATCGGTCCACGTGACCGGCTGCAAATGCACAATCCGGCCAAACGGCTGAAATTCCTGAAAGTGGACGAACCAGTGCTGTCCGTTCTGAAGTTCAACCCATGCCCCCTGATGCGGCCCGTTCACACCGGTGGTTCCCCGCGCGAGAACCCTGCGTCCCTCATAGGGCCCCCATATGTCTTTTGCCCGGTACACCATCTGCCAGCCCGCGGCCACTCCGCCCGCCGGCGCGAAGATATAATACCAGCCCTTGTGTTTGTAAAGTTTCGGTCCTTCCAGTGTATGGTTTTCGGGCAATCCGGAGATGATGATATTTCTGTTATTGGTCACGGATGATCCATCCGGAGCAAGCTCCTGAAGCTGCAGTACATGGCTGATACCGGCACGGCTGTTTGCAAAAGCATGGACCAGATATATTTTGCCGTCATCATCCCACAGCGGACACGGATCGATATTTCCGAATGCTTTTTTGACCAGAACGGGAGCAGACCAGTCCTTTCGGGGATCTTTTGCACGGACCATATAAATGCCCCTGTCCGGATCTCCCCAGTATATATAAAACCAGCCGTCATGAAACCGGATGGACGGCGTCCACACGCCGCTGCCGTGCTGCGGCGTATAAAAACGGGGATCGGGAAAACGTTTGACGGCATGGTTGACAATTTTCCAGTTTACCAGATCGCCGGAATGAAGAATGGGCAGCGCCGGAACACAGTGAAAGGACGAGGCGGTCATATAAAAATCATTTCCCACCCGTATCACATCCGGGTCCGAATAGTCCGCCCAGATCACGGGGTTCCGGTAGAACCCGTTTCCGCAATCAGGCTGCCAGACCTGGGCCTGTACAGGCGGCAGGAATGTGAGTGCCGGTATTACTGTCACTGACACAAACCGTTTCATGATACACATTTTCTTTTATCCTGTCAATGATCACATCTGCATTTCTGCAGTGATATTTCAGTATGCATCCGAAATCATCCGGTATATCCATTCCGGAAATACCAAAGCCGGTCACATCCTGTCCTGATCCGGCGATACTCGCTCACTTCAGCCAGCTGCTGCCTTCCGGGTCCGGGTTCACTTTTTATCCTTTTCCCGCAGGGGCATAAGCCCCTGCGGCGCATCAGATTCAAAAACCCGTTCTTTGCATCCATTCGATACAATCATCCATCCAGTTCATGGAGTCCGTGCCCGGTCTCCCGGCGCCGAATCCATGGCCGCCCGATTCATACAGCTTCAGTGCAACCGGAACGGAGAGCGCTTTGAGCGTCTCGTATATCCTGATGCTGTTTTCCGGAGTCACGACATCATCATCTTTCGCATGAACCAGCAGCGTCGGGCAATACTCCTTCAGATTCTGCCGCACCGTATCCGCCATGCCTGTATAGACAAGCACCCGGAAATCGGGCGTGCCATCCGTTCTGTCGATCGGATCAGGATTCCTGCCCGGATCGAGGCGGGTAACGCCGGCTTCGGACGCAAGAAATCCGCCCGCGGAAAATCCCATGACGCCGATTTTTTGGGGATCGACGTCCAGTGATTTCGCATGATACCGGACCAGCTGAATGGCCCGCTGCACATCGGACAGCGGCACCGGATGGTCGTAACCGGCGCCTGGCGTACCTGGCAGCCGGTATTTCAGGACGAATACCGTGACACCGGACTGATTCAGCCTGTCCGCCACCGGATCTCCCTCCACGCCGGAGGCGACATAGGCGAAGCCGCCGCCGGGGCAAAGCACGACGGCGGTGCCATTGGATGTTTCAGGCTTGAACACCGTCAGATTCGGATTATGGATATTGTAAAACCGCTTGTTGCATGGTTTCGCTTTTTCGGGAATGCTGATGTCGATGCCATCTTTATCCGGCGGCCAGACGGCGATGATGATCCTGTGTTCGATACGCCCGATCGCATTGCCTTTCAGATCAATCAGCTTTGGTTTTGCGCAGGAAGAAAGGAATATGGCAGTCAGCAATAACGGCATGGCAATATTTTTCATGTTTGTATTCCTTCGTTTTGCGATTTATACTCAGAGTACAATTGTCATTTCGATCTTCCCCGGGGCATCCATCCCGGGCGATGGGCACTCTTGCTGCATCCCTATTGCAGTTTGATCATCTTTTTTACTTCCCGGAATCCGCCCATGTCGATCCTGTAAAAATAAATACCCGACGGGAGATCCTGCATATTCAGCGGCACAGAATACAAGCCGGGCTGCTGATAGGCTTTCACCGGTTCCCCGATCTTCCGGCCGGTTGCATCATACACACTCAGACGGACTGTTCAATTCAGGAACCGGACCTGCCCGATATCATTTTTTTGATAAGTATTTGACACCCGTCAGATTTTCAAAATCGGAATCCCGGGTCCATATGACTGCATTGTACAACATACCGGTCGCAAGAATAATACTGTCAGCCATGGGTAATTTCTTCTCATGGCTTGATTTTGCCGCATGAATCGTGATATCGGATGTGAGTTCAATGACCTCGCATTGCCGCATGACAGCGATGGCCTGCAGAGCGGAATTTTCATCTTTCTCTCTCAAAACAACCTTAAATACTTCGTATAGAATGCTGAAAGGGACAATGAGCTCTGTTTTTGTTCTTCAAAGGCTTGCTGAATGCTTCCGCGTTTTTGCCATCTTTCAAATAATCCTGCCATCCGGAGGAATCCACCAGATTCATAACCGATCCTCCTCCCGCGGGAATTCAGGATTGATCCCTTTCAGAAAACCCCGCATACCCCAAGTATCCGTGCCAGACCAAACAATATTTTATCAGGAAACACGATGAGAGTATTATTGAAATATATATGAAAAAGCGATCCACTTCAACCGGAAAGTTGAAAAAGAAGACGGCCACTCCGATAAACCGGAGTGGCCCATAATGCGGCCAAAGACGATGGTGTGCCTCGGGCGCTCAGGCCCGCCTGTGCCGGTCTGTTTTCAGGCCGGGAATCCCGCTGTTTGCTGGATCTGAAATTCAAAAAGACCGCCCGGGAAAGCCACTCCCCCCGGGCGGTCGGGACCGGAATCATGACCGGCTTCTTCGCGGTCCGCCGGTATAACAGTCAGGCATCAGCGTCCATCTATTGCAGCAACTGCATTTTCCTGGTTTCAACACATTGCTTGCCGATTTGCAGACGGTAGAAATAGATACCGCTGGACAGATCGGCCGCATCAAACCGGACGGAATACATATCCGCCATTTGGAATTCATTGACCAGTGTTCGAATTTTTCTGCCGAGCAGGTCGTATACTGTTAAAATCACAAAATCCGAATGAGGGATGGCATAGGATATTCTTGTTGACGGGTTAAACGGATTCGGAAAATTTTGCATCAAACGATATTCTGCAGGTGATTGCTGTCCTTCGTTATCAGCAGGGGTTGTTTCCAGCGGGATAAAGCTGACCGAACGACTGTTATAATTGGGAACAGCCAGAACATTTGTTTTTTGATTGATAAAAATATCGGCAGGGCCGTTATGCCCGCTGGAAACCAGTTCCGGCGCATCGGCAAATGCCGGATCATATTTGTATACGGAATGATTTTGCCAGTTTGACACATAGATATTTCCCATGCTGTCCCTTGTCAATCCGTCCATGTATTGATATCCGTTTGAAAGGATGGTTGAAACAGTCGCGTCTGAAAGGTCCACCGCTTTTATTTTTCGGCTCAGGGACTCACAGAACAGCAGCCGGTTGTTTTCTTCATCGTATAAAATACCGTTCGGCTTTTCCAGGTTATTGCGGACATAAATGGATACTTTTTTTGTGTTCGGGTTGACTTTGTAGATTTTGTTACCATTGAAATCGGTTACGTAAAGCGTTCCCGATGAATCAGCGGTGATATCGTTGAGCAGAAGGGCGCCACGGATTTCCAGATCCAGGACGGTCTCGCTGGATGACAGATCGTATCCTCTGACAAACATTTCCTCTTTGACGGCATACAGAATGTTGTCAACAATCGTCATGCCGCGGCTTCCATTAAAATCAGTGATGGTTGTATCCGTGGAAGTGAGCCCGACAATTTTGTCGCTTCCGCTGTTTGAAACCAGATACCGCCCGTTCAAATCGTCATAAATGACACTCTCCGGCTGATTGAAGTACTGCGCAAAAGACAGTTGAAAAAAGACAAACACATTGAATATAACCAGGATGCAAATGTTCTTACTCATGGTACGGCACTCCTTATGTTTGGGGTGATTCATATGTGAATTACCGGCTGATACCTGCGTCACGGACAACATCTTGCAGCTCCCCGGACGATATTCACGCAATATCTCCCGCAAGCACGATCCATACATCGGCTTGATATATCGCAGAAAGAACTTATATATCAGCGGCATTCCGGTTTTCTCCCAAATGCAGACGTCTTATTTCACCGATCTGAAATACAAAAATGATATTCGATTCCATGGCGGCCCCATTCCATTGATTGGGTTCCGACAAATATCCTGTAATCATGACAGAGTTGATGGCATCGGGTCCGGCCGTTTTAATAATCAACGAATTTCCGTGAACCGCCTGAATTTCCAAATGATCTGCATGTGAATGGCTGACAGCCACAATGTCTGCGACCAGGGAATCAGGCATCCGGTAAAAGCCCGGAATAGAATTGCGTGATGGATTCGCAATCACCTCTACAGAATCGGGCGTCACAATTCTCAACGAAGAATGCCCGTACCATCCCATAAAAACAGCCGGTGCTTCAATGACATACTGTGGAACGGGACTGTCTGTCGTGTCCCTGCCGCAGTGAACCTGAACCATACAGCCAACGGCCATAAAAACAGGAATCAAACGCTTCATAAAACCCTGCGATTTGTTCATTCAACATCTGAAAGCGGTGTAATATATCATTATATACACCGGCAAATCGTTCAGGTACGTGCAGGTGAACTATTTTTTTTAATAAAGAAGGCGTGTGTTTTATCAGGAAGGAAGGTGGCAGCTTCTTCGATAATGACGGGGGGTCATGCCAATATACTTTTTAAATGCCGTATTAAAGGCCACTTTGCTGTTAAAACCCACTTCATATAGAATTTCAAGAATGGTGCATTTCTGCTTTTCCGGATCACTCAGATATTCCTTTGAAGCTTCTATGCGATACCGGTTGATAAATTCATAATAATTTTGTTTCAACGATTCATTCAGAATTTGTGACAGATATCTCGGGGGGATATCCGCCAGATCCGACAGTTCTTTCAGCGTCAGTTCCGGATTCATATATGGTTTTTGGCTGTTCATGGTTTGCAACAGTTTTTTTAAATAGACTGCTCTCTGTTTCCCGGACATCTGGTATTTTTCATGTTTGGCCCCGTTTTTCTGAAGGACAAATATGTCCGGATGTATCAGGGCCTTTAAAACCATGATCGTGGCCAAAATAAAAACGATGGGATGTACGATATGCACAATGACGCTGTGCCCGCCCTGCCACAAAAAATAATAGTAATCCAGAATTTCCGCCAGCCACAAACCCATAAAACCTGCATCCACAAAAATCAGCCAGTTTAAACCATATTTGAGCGTTGAAGAACAATACATCCTGAGTTCCTGTCTGTATCGAATCAGCTGTCTCACCGTCAGAACACCAAATACAATCAGAACCAGGAAAAGAGCATGGTCCAGAATCCGGGATTCCAGGAGTGTCATCACCCGGTTTCCGGAAAGCAGCAGCTGCTTTTCAAGGCCGCTGTAACGATGAAATCTGAAATAAAAAAACAGAAAATGTGCAAAAAACGGCAGGCTAAACAGAAGATCCGTTTTCCTGAATACGGAGCCGCGGCTCGTCCATGACCGTGTAAACAGATAGAGAGCCGGCCCCAGCAGCAGGAGAGGACTCATGTGGATATAAAACAGATGCGGACAATGGGTATGGAACCAGTTATAATAGCGCCATACAAATCCGTTCATCAAACAGCCGGACTGGATTAAAAAGAACACAGCCAGTATCACATTGCTTTGACGCCGTCCTCTTTTGGTGATAAACAGCACACATGTCAGAAGAAGCAGCTGAAACAATGTCAGTATATCAATGATGTCCGTTACGGAAAGCAGCATTATACTTGTTTTCGATAATTCCCGGTTCGCGTCCTGGTCCGTATGGGCTTGACAACCCGCCAGGCGTCATTCCATTGGATCAAATCCTGCTTGTTAGTCCGGCCGGGAAATCCCATGGTGCATCGCCTTGTACCTGGAAGTCCGGGGCGATCATTTGTTTATACGTTTTTGGAACGGATATTCCTATCATTCTTCGTCAAAAAGGAATATCCGGGACGATCATAAGACCCCGCTTAGGCTGTCGGAAGTCCCGGGTGAGCACGTAAATGCCTGGTGAATTGCTGACCCGGCACGGATTCACGTATCCCCTCGATTCAGATCGGGGGACACATGCCTCCACAGCCTATGTTTTTATATTCACCCACGTTCAGGGCCACCCGCTCGATTTTTTTTCGCCGCAGACTGTCCTTGTCTGCGTTGATTGCGTTTTCTCAAAATTCTGCGGATGACAAGCAACAGGGCCACAATAAAACCCAGAATAATGACCATCAGGATGGCGACGCTGAGTTTTGCAACAACCGGAAATCCCCAGCTGACCGTGAAATTAACCGGAACAAACCCGTTCAACGATTCGTCAGGCACACCGGTTTGAAAAAAACTGCTTATCAGGCGCCGGCAGGCTTCGGGATTCGGCCATTCCATGTCTATGTGACCCCGTTCCTTCAGAATGACATGATGTCCGTTTGTAAGCACCGGCAGCATATCCTGCACGGCATAACAGGTGGGAGTGCCGACATCGATGCTTCCGCTGATCAGCAGCGTCTCGACATCCGATTGCCGCAACCTGCGGTACTGGTCCGGAATCAGGCGCACGGGCCACCTGCCATACTTCGTGGGTCCCCAGAGCAGTTCACTCATCGGTGAACCCATTGGATAGCGATCATTCGGAGCCATATCAGAGATATAATCACGGGTTGAATCAAAATCGGCGCTTACTGCCTTGCAGGCCAGCTCGCCCCATGTGAACATCCCGGGCAGGACAAAATCATACGCCAGGCTCATCAGAGCGAGCCCGCTGTAATCGCCCTGACTGGCCGCAATGAATGAATCGAAGACAAGCCCCGCGGCTGTGTTGTTGAACAGCATGGAAAAAGCGACACACCGGACTTTGCCTTCATCGATCGGCAGAAAGAGCCAGCGGTCCGGCATGGATCTCATTGCTTTCATGATATCCGAATAGAGATCTTTTGACCGGTTGTTCGCGGCAGAATCGGCGGCCCAGAGTCCGGAATACATCCGGAGCTGATCATCGAATACGTCACGTTCCCACACAAAACGGCCCGGGGGATTGACGGATACCATGGCGGACCGGTGAATGATCCCGGGATGAATCAGTCCGTAGAAATAGGCGACACGGGTTCCGTAGCTTGCACTTTTCAGGTTGATTCTTTCATAACCGAGCGCCTTTCGGGCCCGTTCATTGTCCTCAATCACATCAGGTATGGTATAGGCGTTGATATCCACGCCTTCTTCCCTGAACCGCTTCGCACTTCTTGTCCAGGCCTGTCCAATGGCACGCATGGATGATTCACTGAAGAGTTTTCCCCTGCCTTTCACTGCCTTTGCGACTTCAGGACAGGAGAGAACAGAGGAACCGTCAACGCCCCGGTATCCGACCATCACAATATCGTGATCCGGCATCAGATACCATTTCATGCCCACGTGTCCGATATTGCTCATCCCCGGACCTCCGGTCAGACAAAACACGGGTTCCAGCGGTTTTTCCGCATTGGACCGAACACGCAGCACAGGAAGATGAATATACCGGGCATTTTCCGCCTTGCGGTTTTCAAGGACGGTCAAGGTGCCCAGGTCAACCATATATTCGGTATTGGCATAAATCATCTTCTGCGTAACACTGTTGAATGCGCCGTCATAGAGTTCGGATGACGGCTCTGGAAATGCAAATCCCCTCTTTTTACAGCCGGTCAACAGGCAAAAACTGACAAGCATCAGGCAGGCAATCATCGATAGAATACGTTTCATCAAGTCTCCTTTGAACAGGATGAATGGATCGCGGGCTTGAAGCATTCTCGCGATGCGCTGGAATATTGCATCACTTCTGGATTGCACGGTCATCTCTGCACAAGCCGCTATCGGACAAACTCTGTGAAATCCAGGATGCTCAGATATGGATATTTCTTTGCTTTTTAAAATGAATTTTTTCAGTCAGCTTCCTGATTCTGAATTTGATAAATTCCGGATCGCCCGGAATGGATATCCCGGGCGACCGGGATTCAGGGCGATCATGTTAAAGGGCTCATGCACAAAAGGTTAGTAAAGATAACAAAATATACCATATAAACCGCCCGATATCAACCCAAAATCCCTGAAAAATTCCAGTCTTTCCCCCTTGCATTTCATCTCGGGAGATCATAAATTAAACCTGCTCAAATGAGCACCGCTTGTACAGAAATCATGAAAGGACGAACCACCCTTGAAAGAACACCAGATGATTGAAATCATTGCCGGAGAGCTGACCCTGAAAACCGGTCAGGTGAAAAATACCATCACCCTTCTGGACGAGGGCAACACCGTGCCTTTCATCGCCCGATACCGGAAAGAGATGACCGGCAGCATGGATGAAGAGCAGATCCGCGCTGTGGAAGATCGGATAAAATACCTACGAACCCTGGAGGAGCGAAAGGCAACCGTTCTCAAGTCCATCGAAGAGCAGGGCAAGCTGACCCCCGAACTGGCGGAGAAAATCAACGCGGCCATGAAACTGCAGGAAGTTGAAGACCTGTACCTTCCCTACAAACCCAAACGGAAAACCCGGGCCACCGTGGCCAGGGCCAAAGGCCTGGCGCCCCTTGCTGATTTGATCCTGGCGCAGGAAATCACCGAAGGTAATCCGATGGAATACGCGGCTGAATATGTGAGCACGGAAAAGGAAGTGGTCTCGCCCGAAGAAGCCATGGCCGGCGCACGGGACATCGTGGCCGAAGTCGTGTCCGATGATGCGGACATCCGGAAGCTGATCCGTGAAAAAACCACGAAGCAGGGATTCCTTACATCAGAAGCCATCGATGAGGAACGTGCCGCCCGTGAATTCGAAACCTACACGGAATTTTCCGAAAAAGTGGAAACCATCCCCCCCTACCGCATCCTCGCCGTCAACCGCGGTGAACGCGAAAACGTCCTCCGGGTATGGGTGGCTGTGGACGAGGAAGACATGGCCGCTGCCATTGAAAAAGTGTACATAAAAAACAGGCAGTCTATCTTTACTGATGAACTGCTGGCGGCCGTCCGGGACAGTTATCACCGGCTTATCGCGCCGGCCATTCAGCGCGAGGTGCGCAAGGCCCTCACTGAACGGGCAGACGGCCACGCCATCGACGTGTTCGCCCGGAACCTCAAGGCGCTGCTCATGGGCCCGCCCATGCGGAAAAAAATCATCATGGGCATCGATCCGGGTTTCCGCACGGGATGCAAGGTGGCCGTAATCAACGAAACTGGCCGGTATCTGGAAGGCGCCACCATCTACCCGCACGCGCCGCAAAAAAAATGGGCCGAAGCGAAGGCCGTCATCCATGCCCTGGCGCACAAATACCGCGTGAACATCATTGCCATCGGCAACGGCACTGCCAGCCGGGAAACCGAGCAGCTTGCCGCCGAGACCATCGGGGAGATGGATGCCGATATCTTCTATACTATTGTGAACGAGGCCGGCGCGTCCGTGTATTCGGCTTCGCCTGTGGCCAAACAGGAATTCCCGGACCTGGACGCTTCCATGCGGGGCAACATCTCCATTGCGCGGCGCCTCATGGACCCGCTGTCCGAGCTGGTAAAAATTGATCCCAAATCCATCGGTGTGGGCCTTTACCAGCACGACGTGGACCAGATCCGGCTGGCCGACAGCCTGGATCATGTGGTGGAATCCTGCGTCAACAGCGTGGGTGTGAATCTGAACACCGCATCCGCGTCGCTTCTTAAATATGTGGCCGGCATCAACAGCCGGACCGCGGAAAATATCGTGAAATACCGCGAAGAAATCGGGCAATTTACCACGCGGGAGCAGCTGAAGCATGTGAAAGGGCTGGGGGACAACAGCTTCGTGCAGGCCGCCGGTTTCCTGCGGATCCCGGAAAGTGACACTTTTTTCGATACCACGGCCGTGCATCCCGAGTCGTACGGTTCTGCGGAGCGGCTCATCCGGCATCTGGGTCTGGATATCGAGGCCATCCGCCGGAGCGGTGAGCTGGTCGAGAAAACCATCCGTGCTTCCAAAATTTCCATGGAAGAGCTGACAGCCATATGCGACTGCGGACAGGAAACCCTCAGGGATATCATCGCATCCCTGGAAAAACCGGACCGGGATCCCAGGGAGGAAATGCCCCGGGTCATGCTCCGCAGTGATGTCCTCTCCCTGGATGACCTGCACGAAGGCATGGTGCTCAAGGGCACGGTGCGTAATGTCGTGGATTTCGGCGCCTTTGTGGATATCGGCGTGAAGCAGGACGGCCTGGTCCACCTGAGCCAGATGTCCGATAAATATGTGAAGAATCCCCTGGACATTGTCTCTGTCGGGGATGTGGTGGACGTCCGGGTATTAAAGATCGATGCCGAGCGGGGAAGAATCGCGCTTTCATTGATCATGGAAAAATGAAACAGGTCCGTTGGAAAACAGAAATCCGGTTCCTGACCGGAACCGGATTCATGCTCCCTGGCGTATAAAACAAAGATTTCTCAGACAAAAAAAGAAGAGGTGAACCATGATCCAAAAATGCACCGTTCTTCTGGTCATCCTGATACTGGCCCTGCCCCTTTATCCGGGAAAAGGAATTGCAATTCAGGGCTGGGAGCCGGACAGCGATCTCCGCACATACGTTCCGGGCAGCCTGTGGGAAGTCATCAACGGCGCCGCGGAGCAGTTTCTGGATTACGGCTTTCAGGAATTGACCGTACAGGATGTCAAATCCGGTGACCTGGTGATTACTGTATATATCTATGATATGGGAAACGCGCTGAATGCCTACGGCATGTACATGGCCGAACGCTCTCCCGGCGCAGCCGGATTAAATATCGGCACTGAATCGGTGCTGGCCCTGCCGTATCAGGCCATCCTGTTGAAGGACCGGTATTATGTCAAGGCGGACGTGTTTGACGGAGAACTGGATGAATCAGCCGGCATCGCCTTGCTTTCCGCCATCGCGGACGCGCTTCCGGGCGGCACGGGCAGACCGGATATACTGGAAAAACTCCCTTCGGATGCGAGAATGCAGGGTACGGAAGGATACGCCAAAAAGAACTTTCTGGGCCTGGCGGAACTGAATGAGTGTGTTTATGCGGAATATCAGGAAAATGACAGTACCGTCTGCCGGATCTTTGTAATGACCGAAGGCGATCCGGACAGTGTGTGGAACGCCCTGGCAGCCACATGGGACCTTTCGCAAATCCATGAATCTCCGGTACTCCACCGCGATATTCCCTATCAGGGCCCGGTCGGAGTGATTCAAACGGAAAAGGGAATTTTGGGTGTCACGGATGTGCCGTCGAAAGAGGCAATGTTTACCTGTCTGGAAAAATTTTTACCGAAGTGACCCGTACGGAGTAAAAATCCACTATCGCAGTTGGTGGTGCCCTGCAGGTTCAAAGGTACGCCAGTGCCGACTGGTTGAGAATACCCGAATCCTGCTCAGACTGATTTGGAATTCAATCTGAAACCATCACGACAGATCGGGATGGTTTCAGTAATTTTCTTGTTTAACCATGGGTTTGAAGATGAACAAATCCGGATGCAAGGCGTACCGGTGATCCGCACGGAACGCCTTTATGCATCGTTCAACCCTTGGCCGGTGTGCCGATGGACAGACATTGTTCCGAAAAACCGAGTCTGCTTTTATCGCCCAGCACCATTCTCAAAGGCGGCGTTTGGTTTTCCTCCCCGAAACCAATGAATTTCAACAGATCCAGGGAGCGCGTATTCACCCCCAGAACACCGATCCGCATGGGCCGGTATCCGGTGGCTTCAGCCAGTGCGAAAAGCAGCCTCTCGGGCCGTGTTACATCCGGTGATGCGATCCACGGCCCCACGGCCACGGTCTGCTCGCGGCACCTGCCCATGACATACCCCCCAATCCGGCCGTTCTGAATCAGCACCTTGCAAAAATCGGGACAACGGGCCAGAATCCAGTTCAGAAAAAACCGGCGGTCCGCCCCGAAAGCGTCCCTGTCCAGCCTGCATACATCATCCAGATCACCGGGCCGCATGGTTCTGACCCCTTCCGTATCCCTGCCTTCCGCAATACCGCGCATCCGGTATGAAGGACACACGGTTCTGAATCCGGACAGCCTTGATTACTCCGTCCAGGTAGATATGTGCCGTTCCCCTGTCCCGAAGATAGGTAACGGCATGGTCCAGAAGCCGGCGGCCGATGCCCTTTCCGCGTGCTTCGGGGGCCACAATCAGTTCACCGAAAAATCCGTCTGTGTCATAGCTTGTCGCCACGGATATTCCCACGGGACCCGTCTGATCTTCCGCAATAAAGCACCCTTCAGGTTCATGGAGAAGAAAGGCTTCGAACTCTTCACGTCCTTCGGAGGTCCAGCCCTCCCGGGCTGCACTGAGAACGGCAAAATCAAGATCCGTTTCTTCCATACGCCGTATTCGCATCGATTATTCCGCCATATCCGTTCTATTATTTGTTCGATTCACAAGCCCGCTGGATTTCCGGAACCGGTTTGCTGTTCACCGATCGGTCCTGTATGTGTTATTCATTGGCAAAGACCATTTTCTGCACCGTGATTCCGTCCATACTGTTCAATGTGTCCGTCAGCGCATCCACCCTGGACAGGTCCCCGATCAATTCGAGCAGTATGAGTCCGCTTCCAGCGCAGTGATTCCTGTCCGTATCATGAAGACCGAGCCGCGTTTTAATACTGCACCCGTATTCTGTAAACAACTGCTGAATGTCCGGCACATTTTTCACCCGGTTTTGAATGTATATACCGAGAATGGTAATAGTGTCTCCAGGTTTCATCTGCAACTCCCTTTAAAATTGAATTCCTCCATCAGATGATGCCTTTAAAAATAACACATTGCCTTCGAAAAGTCAATGATCCCTGAATCGTTCACAAAAAGAAAAAAACAATGGACATCCACAGTAAAAATTCATATTTTAAAACCTGTTCAACCACTTTTTTGCAGGATGCGATGGATCTGTTTCTCGAACATTTCATGGCAGGGCTGCCGCTGTCCCTGCTTTTCTGCGCCATTGCCCTCTTCATTTTACTGCTGGGCAAGGGCGCAGACATCCTCGTGGACGAGGCCGTCACCCTTTCTCTCCGCTCGGGGGTTCCCAAAGTCATGATCGGCGCCACCATTGTCAGTCTCGGCACCACATTGCCCGAAGCCTCGGTATCGGTATTCGCCGCCCTGAAAGGAAGCCCCGGTCTGGCGCTGGGCAATGCCATCGGATCCATTATCTGCGATACCGGTTTGATCCTTGGACTGGCGGCCGTAATACGACCGCTTCCCCTTTCACGGAATCTGGTGAACAGGCAGGGCTGGATCCAGCTTGGAGCGGGCATCCTGCTGATCCTTGCGCTCCTTCCCTATGATTCTCTGTCCGGTGTATTCATATACGGCGGCCGCCTCCCGCAGGCAGCGGGCTTTCTTTTTCTTGTATTGTTGGTTTTCTACCTCTGGCTGTCACTCAGATGGGCCAATAAGACCAGACAAAGCGTCTCCCTCGAAGATGAGGGCATCGAGGTCGACACATCCGGCACCGCTTTCATCGTCGCCAAACTCATTGGCGGCATTTTCATCGTGGTCATTTCATCCAGAATTCTGATCCCCGCAGTTCAGGAAACGGCATTCCGGCTGAATATTCCTGAAAGCATTATTGCCGCCACTCTGGTAGCCTTCGGCACATCCCTGCCGGAACTGGTGACTGCCATGACCGCAGTGCGGAAAGGCCACGGAGAACTGGCCGTGGGCAATGTGGTCGGAGCCGATATTCTCAATGTTCTGTTTGTATCCGGCGCAGCCGCCTCTGTCACCCCGGGCGGGCTGCAGGCTCCTGCTCATTTCTTTAAAATACTGCTGCCCGGCATGCTGCTCATTCTGGTGACTTTCCGGATCGGGATCATGAAATCCGGAAACAGGATGAAACGGCCGTTCGGCTTCGTGCTGCTTGGTATCTATATCTTGATAACAGTGCTCAGCTATTTAAAATAAATCCAGGGAGTCTCACACCATGAAATTATTTGTACCGGGCCGAATTTGCCTTTTCGGAGAGCACAGTGACTGGGCCGGCGGTTATCGCCGCATCAACGCCGAACTGGAAAAAGGAATGACCCTCATCACGGGGACCAATCAGGGGATTTTTGCAGAGGTGAAATCCCATCCATCCAAACTGATTATCAAAACCACCCTGGAACACGGCCATACCGAAGGACCGTATGAAATCCCCATGCAGCGGGAGGTTCTTTTACAGGAGGCCCAGAAGGGGGGATTCTTCAGCTATGCAGCGGGGGTGGCCTACCAGGTGCTGACCCACTACTGTGTCCGCGGCCTGGAAATCGACAATTACAAAACCGACCTGCCGGTAAAAAAGGGCCTGAGTTCCAGTGCGGCCATTTGTGTCCTGGTGGCGCGGGCGTTCAACCGGATCTATGATCTGAAAATGACCATCCGGGGCGAGATGGAGTTCGCCTATATGGGAGAAATCACGACCCCGTCACGTTGCGGCCGCATGGATCAGGGTTGCGCATACGGCGATCGCCCTGTATTGATGCATTTTGACGGGGATCATATCGATGTCGAGGAAATCAACATTCCGAATGAACTTTTTTTCGTCATCGTGGATCTGCATGCCGGCAAAAACACCAAGGAAATCCTGAGCAAACTGAATGAATGTTATCCATTTGCCAGCAGCGGGCTGCATGAAAAAGTACAGGAATATCTGGGCCCCAGAAACATCGGGATCGTGACCGAAGCAGTCAGCGCACTCCGGAAGGGAGATGCGGAAAAAATCGGACAGCTGATGACCAAAGCCCAGATGGAATTTGACGAATATCTTACGCCCGCCTGTCCGTCCCAACTGACCGCGCCCGTCCTTCACAAACTCCTGAAACACAAATCCATCGAGCCATTGATCCTGGGCGGCAAAGGCGTGGGATCACAGGGTGACGGAAGCGCGCAGTTTATTGTCCGGGATGCCAAAAGTCAGGCAAAGCTCATCGAAATCATCGAGCGGGATTTTGATATGTCCTGTCTCGGACTGGTTCTGGGAGCCTCCAGAAAAATACGCAAGGCCGTTATTCCTGCAGCGGGATTCGGTACCCGGCTTTTTCCCGCATCCAAAGCGATTAAAAAAGAGCTTTTTCCCATTATCGACCAGGACGGCCGTGCCAAACCCGTCATTCTCGTCATCCTTGAAGAAGCCCTGAGTGCCGGTATCGAAGAATTCTGTCTCATTGTACAGGAAGAGGACAGAGCCCTTTTTGAGGAGTTTTTCAATACACCCCCGTCTGTCCACAACTGGAACAAACTGTCGCGGGAGGATCAGAAATACTTTCAATCCATTATGGATATCGGCAGCAAAATTTCCTATGTAACCCAGAAAACACAGGACGGATTCGGGCATGCGGTTTATTGCGCCAGAGACTGGGTCGGAGAAGAACCATTTCTTCTGATGCTGGGCGATCACCTCTACGCATCGGATAACGACGCGTCATGTGCCCAGCAGCTTGTGGACATCTATCAGCTTGTCGGTCACAGCGTTGTGGGTCTTAAAGTGACGGAAAGCGCCAACATTCATCAATTCGGCTGCGTCACCGGGGACTGGGACAGGGCCAATTCCGTTTTATCCATCACAGAATTCTCGGAAAAACCCACACTTGAATATGCAAGAGACAAACTGGCTGTCGAAGGCATGGAGAAAGACCATTTTTTAACGGTTTTCGGTCAATATGTACTCTCTCCCGCCATTTTCCGGATTCTGGAAGAAAACATCAGGCACAATATCCGGGAATCAGGAGAATTTCAGCTCACATCATGCCTGGACCGGCTGAGGCAGGAAGAAGGATTCAGCGGTTATATGGTTCAGGGCCGCCGTTATGATATCGGTGTTCCCGATGCATACCGCAAAACCATCAGCGATTTTCCGTAAACCGCCGGGCCGGGATGTTGCAGGCCCCTCCTGTTCTGTGCCGGCCCGCTCAAAAATCCGGCTTCATCAGACGGAGTCAATGATCACATGAAATTATTTATCGGGTAATACGCAGCAGTTTGTAAGTCAGTGTTGTACCGGAAGGCACCTCGATATCAACCACATCGCCCACTTCATGTCCCAGCAGTCCCTTCCCCACAGGCGAAGTAACAGAAATTTTGTTCTCCGTGAAATCGGCTTCTGCATCCGAAACCAGCATGTATTCCACCTCTTCTCCGGAATTCATGTCCCTGATTTGTATATTGGCGCCGATATATGCTTTATCGTCAGGGATATCCTGATTGTCGATAATAATCACATTCGTCAGTTTGCCCGACAACTCGCCGATCTTGGCTTCATTGAGCGCCTGCTCATGCTTGGCCACATCATATTCCGCATTCTCGCTCAGATCTCCAAACTCCCGGGCATGCGCCAGAGAACTGGCGATTTCTTTTCTTCGAACCTTGATCAGATAATCCAGATCCTTTTTCAGTTTTTCATAGCCTCCTCTGGTCAGATAGGATGTTCCCAACGTCAATCCCCTTTCTGGTCAAAATAATCAATGTGTTAGGTTTTGACAATGTAATCATTCGGGTCCGGATATTCAATTAAAAAAGACGGTATCAATAAGTCCCGGAAAAGCCCCGAATATCGTGTTCTTATTCAACCGGCATGCTGATTCGCCTTTTGTCAGCCGACCAATAAATATAGAGTGGTCTTGCCCTGACCGATTTCAGGGGAACAAATCCCCAGATCCGGCTGTCCATACTGTCATCCCGGTTATCACCCAGAACGAATATGTGATCCTCCGGAACAAGCACAGGACCGTAATTGTCCCAGTTTCCGGCACCTTCCGGGTATATGTAGGGCGACTGATAGGTTTCCGGCAAAATCATCGGTCGTGTAAACTGCACCTTGATTGAATCGGAAAATAAATTCCCGTCCACGTACACCACCTTATCACGGATGGCGACTTCCTGTCCGGCCACTCCGATACATCTTTTGATATGATACTCCACAGGATGATTCGGATGTCTGAAAATGACAATATCCCCTGAAGCAGGTGTATGAATATGATAACAGCGTAAATCCGCGATAATATAGTCTCCGGTCTGCAATGTCGGTTCCATGGAAGCCGAAGGAATATAATAGGAATTATACAGCCTTGTTTTGACCACATGACGGACCGCAAAGGTGATGATAAAAACCACACACAGCAGCGGGATCAAAAAGTACGCCCGTGTGTACCAGGCCGCCGGCCCGGTTCTGCCGTAGTATGCTTCCATCAGGGCGTCAAACACAGCCCATGTGGTCCATCCCAGAAGCCATACGGCGATGGCAACAAATCCCGTGAAGGTATCCGCAGCGCCCGTTAACAGCAGGACAACCGCCAGGGGCATGGACAGGCTGTAAAACAAAATGGCTTTTGCGATACGGCCGTTGCGCAGCTGACCCATACCGGGAACCATCATGGATAACAGGGCCGCAGCAAGGCCACGCCATGCCTGTTTCTGTTTGTAATGCGTGTCTTCCTTGGGTTTCATTGATTTATCAAGCCGGTAATTTGATAATAAAAAAATCCTTCAGAACCTGCCTGAAGGATTATCATGAATGTCTGAAATAATTTAACAGTTTTTACAGACATCCGCAACATATTTTTCAAGTTTTTCAGTATCACTGGCAAATCCCCGGATTCCCTCCGCCAGCTTCTCCGTGGCCATCGCATCTTCATTGAGCTGCCACCTGAACGTCTTTTCGTCCATATGAACCTTTGCCTCACCCCTGTCCGCCGATTGCCGGGGATCCAGTTTTCTGGATATATTTCCCTCATCTTTTTCAAGGGCCTGCATCAGCTGCGGGGAAATAGTCAGCAGATCACAGCCTGCAAGTTCCAGTATTTGTTCTGCATTGCGAAAACTGGCCCCCATAACGACCGTTGGAATCTGATGGCGCTTGTAATAGTGATATATTCGGGTTACCGACTTCACACCGGGATCTTCTGAAGGAGGAAATTCAGTCACCCCCGTGTTTTTCTTGTGCCAGTCAAGAATCCTTCCGACAAAGGGAGAAATCAGTGTGACACCGGCTTCTGCACAAGCGACCGCCTGGACAAAACTGAAAAGCAGTGTCAGATTGCAATGAATCCCTTCTTTTTCGAGCTGCCCGGCCGCTTCGATGCCCTCCCAGGTGGAAGCGATCTTGATGAGAATTCTTTCCCTGTCCACTCCGATCTCATCATAAAGGGCCATCAACTCTCTGACACGTCCGACAGTGCCCTTTGTATCAAATGAAAGCCGTGCATCGACCTCCGTTGAAACACGTCCGGGTATAATACTCAAAATTTCGCGGCCGAAATTGACAGCAAGACGGTCCAGTGTCCATTTCACGTGCTCATCGGAAGCGGAGGCCTTTTTCTTCCCATACTGTACGGCCTCTTCTATCAGCGGTTTGTATGTTTCTATATGAGCCGCCTTTAAGATTAAGGATGGATTGGTGGTTGCATCGGTTGGCCTGTATTTTCTGATTGCCTCGATGTCACCGGTATCAGCAACGACCGTGGTCATCCTGCGAAGTTGATCAAGTATATTCATGGTACCTCCGCTGTTAATTTCAGTATGGTAATACGCTTTGAATCTCCGCATGTTCCTTGCAGAAAACCGGATTCGGACATGCGGGCATACGGCCGGCGAAAAAAACATCGGAAAAGACGGTACATTCCGGGCCGCCCGGCAGCGGACCGCTCAGGATCCATTCCCGGCCGGATGGTCCTCGGGCAGACCGGGCCGGACTTTTATGATCCGCTCTTTGCGGACGTGTACCGTACCGGGTTTCGCCCGGTCCGGTTTGCTTACATGCCGGGCTTCAGCACAGATAACCGGCACAATGCCCCCCTTTCGGAATTTGCTGTAATAGGCGGCAATGGCTGCGGCCTGTTTCACAAGCGCCGGCACCGGGTCCGTCTTCACCGGATGATGCAGAATAACATGGCTTCCAGGCATGCCTTTCACATGAAACCAGAGATCCCTTGGTGCGGCGATTTTCAAGGTCAGGATGTCATTGTCTTCATCCGTACGGCCGACAAAGACCTGCCAGCCCCCCTCCAGCAAAAACCGCCTCAGCCCGATGTATGCATCCGGTCTTTCAGCCATCGATTGTCATCCCCGGTGACGGATACTTTTTTGTTTTGAATTCATGCGATATATCATTAAAATAAATAACATCAGTAATCAGGCGGAGTATGAATGGAAAACCAGTTTTTTTACAATAATCTGAAACATCTTCTGCATGCAACAACATGTCTTCCCCTGTCCAATAAAAAGCGTATTCTCGTAATCAGTGATCTTCATACCGGTGACGGCTCAAAAAGAGATGACTTTTTAAAGAACAATGATCTGCTGATAAATATCCTGAAGGATTATTATTTTCCGGAAAAATTCACCCTGATACTCAACGGAGATATCGAAGAACTGCACAAATTTTCCTATTCTCAAATATATAAAAATCATCTTGAATTGTACAAGCTTTTTGATCTTTTTTTTCAATCCGGCCGTTTGTTGAAAATTGTGGGTAATCACGATTATGAACTGCTGTTGATGAAAGATTACACATACCGCGACGTTCTTCATCACGCCGTATGCTTTCAGTACAGGAAAAATTCCCTGCTTGTATTCCACGGTCACCAGGCATCCAGTTTTTATGAAAATTATAATTTTATTTCAAGTTTTCTGATCCGGCATGTATCCAGCCCGCTTCATTTAAAGAATCCGACAGCCGCCTATGACAGCAGACGCAGGTATGCCATTGAAAAAAAGGTATACCGCTTTTCAAGCAGAGAAAAAATTGTTTCCATTATCGGACATACACACCGCCCGCTGTTCGAATCACTTTCCAAAACAGACGACCTGAAATTTCGTATTGAGACACTTTGTCAGGCATATCCGGCTGCATCAGTCCGCGAAAAAAAACGTATTGAAACGGAAATCAGGGACCACAAGGAGGAATTAAAAAAAATCAGACGCCGGGATCACTCCTTCGGCATTCATCATGCCATTTATAATACCGATATCATTGTGCCCTGTGTGTTTAATTCAGGCTCCGGTATCGGGAAAAGGGGTATTACAGGCATTGAAATTATGAATGGAAAAATTTCTTTGATACACTGGTTTGACCGGAGGCGCAGAGAAAAATATTACAGGCATTACGAAAATTTTCCGGTTCAGCTGGGTCACACTCCCTACTTCAAGATGACGATGAGAAAAGCCTCCCTCGATTATATATTCACACGCATTCGCCTGCTGAGTTAAAAGACATCAATTTATAACATCTGAAATAATAAATGCCACACCCCTCCCGGAACCCGGAAGGGAGTGGCATTCTGATGCCTGTAATGGACAGCGCCGAACCCGGGCAGTTATGACAACTTTTTCATCTCATCCCGCAATGCGAACGGATCACCGTCGTTCTGACCGCGGACCCGGGCACTCAGTGAATGAAAGCATGTCTTCTGCTTTTCATAGACGGCACGATATGATTCTCTCGGTTTCCTGCGCTGATCATCCCTGAGAACGACATAGGGCTGGCTGATTTCCCTGAGTGATATGTCATCCCCGTTTTCTTTCATCCAGACCCAGGCGGCATGGATGGCCGCACCCAGCGCCGCCCCTTCACCTTCCACCGGTACGGTTTCCGCGTTGAATATATCGGCAATGGTCTGGCACCAGGCCTCTGATTTGGAAAGCCCCCCTGTCAAACGGATTTCCCGTGGCTGAACCGGCATGCGCTGAAATCCGTCATAGAGATTGAGAATATGACCTTCCAGCACAGCGCGGCAGAGCACTTCTCTGGAGAAATCACCCAGCTCGAATCCGAAATAGAGCGGGGAAGCCTGGGGCACATCGGGTGTGCGCTCACCCATATACCATGGAATGAGCAGCCGGCCCTTGTTGCCGGGTTCGGTTTTCCGGATGAGATCATTGAACACGCTGTGATCGATATCAAACAGGGACAGGATTTCATTGTATCCGTTGGCCAGGTTGGAAACACAGAGAAGCGGCAGATAGTGCCCCGTACTGTCGCAGAATGCCGCAATCTCTCCGGTCGGATCGATATACGGTTCTTCCATAAAGGTGTATGCCGTACCGCTTGTTCCGAGGCTGATGGTCACAATGCCCGGTTCCACATTGCCGGTGCCCACGGCGCCATACATATTATCGCCGCATCCGGCATCGACACGGCATTCGGCGGAGAAACCGAACCGGCGGACCAGATCCTGCCCGACGGTGCCGATTGTCCGGTCCGAGGGTCCCACTTCGGGAAGTTTGTCTGAAAGCCCCGGATCAATGGCCTTGATTACTGATTCGGACCACTTCCCTGTCTTGGGATTCCATAATGCCATGCCTGACAAATCACCCGGTTCCATGATGCGGACACCGCCGTCTTTACCGCCGGTCAGGTACCAGTTAATGTAATTATGAACCAGAAAAAGCGTGCCCGTTTTCCGGTAACGTTCATTTTCATGCCTGACCATGTGGAAAATCTTGGCAGCGGTGTATCCGGTGCGCTGGCTGTTGCCCACCTCATTTACCATGGCTTCAAGACCACCGATTTTATCTGTCAGAATATCGCATTCTTCCAGTGTGGAAAAATCGTTCCAGAGCTTGCTGGTCGGCCGGGTCAGTTCGCCGGCTTCATCCAGCGATACCAGCCCGTGCTGCTGGCCGGATACTGATATGCATTGTATTTCCGATGTTTTCAGACCGGACTTGCCGAGGCGCTCAAATATTATATCCAGCGCATCGATCCACATATTGGGATCCGATTCCGACACACCTTCCGGCTGATTCTGAAGAACGCCGTTTTTCGTGGCATATGCCGGAAGATCCGTATCGTAATTGACGGCATCCACGAAAACCATACCGTTTTTCCCGGCATCGATCACGACCAGTTTACAGCTCTGGGTCGAAACGTCCAGCCCCGCAAATAACCCTTCCATGGATTCTCCCGTTTTGTGATAAAATTCGTTCAGCGCCGGCCCTTACCGGATATACTGATTCAGCATGGCCTCGTACAGCTCCTGTTTGCCGCTGATTTTTTCCGGTTCACCGATATTCACTGCCATTTTTGCGAGTTCGGCCAGACCCAGCTTGCCGGACTCAAAGGCCTTGCCGTCACCCGAATCAAAGCTGGCATAGCGTGCCTTTTTCATTTTCAGATAATCGGAATTCTGCAGCAGATCATCCGCAATGACCAGGCCCCTGGCCAGTGCATCCATGGAACTGATGTGGGCAATGAACAGATCTTCCAGATCGGTTGAACTGCGGCGCTGCTTGGCGTCGAAATTCATACCGCCATTTCCAATGCCGCCGTTCTGCAGAAGCACCATCATCAGCTGGACTGTATCATAAAGATTAAAAAGAAATTCATCGGTGTCCCAGCCGTTGTAGGGATCACCCTGGTTGATGTCCAGACTGCCGAACAAACCCGCATCACACGCTGTCTGCACTTCATGGGCGAAAGTATGGCCGGCCAGGGTCGCATGATTGTTTTCGATATTGATTTTAAAATCATCCTGCAGTCCGTACTTCCGGAGAAAACTGATGACTGTCGCTGTATCATAGTCATACTGATGCTTGGTCGGCTCCATGGGTTTGGGTTCGATAAGAAATGTTCCCTTGAACCCGGCCTGCCTTCCGTAATCCCGGGCTTTCTGTAAAAACATACCAAGATGATCCAGTTCACGATTCATGTCCGTATTGAGCAGCGTGAAATACCCCTCTCGGCCGCCCCAAAACACATAGTTGGTTCCGCCAAGGGCAATGGTGGCGTCAATGGCCGCCTTGACCTGTGCCGCCACATGGGGCAGCACCTTGAAATTCGGATTGGTGGCCGCACCGTTCATGTACCGTGGATGTGAAAAGACATTGGCCGTGCCCCAGAGAAGTCTGATGCCGGACTCGGCCTGTTTTTGCTTTGCCAGGTCCACGAGTGTGTTGAGATTCTTTTCCGATTCAATGACCGTGTCGCCTTCAGGCGCGATGTCGCGGTCATGGAAGCAGTAAAAGGGCACTCCCAGCTTGGATATAAACTCAAATGCGGCATCCAGCTTGTCTTTGGCCACCTGCATGGGATCATCAGCCCGATTCCATGGATAATCCATGGTCCCGGGACCGAATGGATCATCACCCTCTCCGCAGAATGAATGCCAGTATGCGACTGCAAAACGGAAATGATCCTTCATGGGCTTTCCGGCGATCTGTTTGTTTTCATCATAAAACTTGAACGACAGTGGATTTCGTGATTCCGGACCTTCAAAGGGTATTTTCCCGATATCGGGAAAATATTCTTTCTGACCGATTGTGACTTTGATTGACATAATCGCAGCTCCTGTAATTTGGTTAATTGTTTTCGATTGTTTTTGTCATTAACATTGATCTAACCCTGATAATATGCCATGTTTTCCATGGTAATGATATCCATGGGAACGATTGTTTTTGTATCAATGGGTTCTCTGAGAACCACATGTCTGTAAAGGGAAAAAATGCCCTCATACCCCTGCATCACCGGCCGCTGGCTGATCAGAAAATCGATAATTCCTTCCTTCAGAAATTTCCTGTTATTTTCCACCAGGTCATATCCGATCAATGCAATATCATCCGGGCGTCCCGTTTCGGACAAATATTCAGCCACCTGATGGGTGCATGCACTGGGGACGAATATGCCCCGGATATCCGGATGGTCATGCATGATCTGCCTGGACAACCGTCCGAAAATCAATTGATCATTTTCACGGTCCGCATCATAAATGAAAAGCTCAAACTCGCCTCTATCCGCAAATCCGGACTCAAATCCTCTGACACGGTCTTCAATATGATAATCCACCGGAAGCACCCGGAAGGCAGCTACCTTGCCTCGTGTTATTTTAAGCCGCATCAGTTTGGCTGCCAGGACACCGCTCTGATATGAATCCTGACCGATGTAGGCCAGGCATCCGCTTTCTGGCACGTACGAATCAATA
>Ga0272442_10002922_pt1 | contig 24283 bp, 25 predicted proteins | sample SSMForm2O_FD_200262 | JGI IMG/M metagenome (GOLD analysis project Ga0272442, IMG submission 200262) | Marine sediment archaeal communities from Little Sippewissett salt marsh, Falmouth, MA, United States - SSM-Form-2O | ecosystem: Environmental > Aquatic > Marine > Wetlands > Sediment ...
ACGGATATGCATTTTACGATCAGAAACGAGAGCAACGAGAGAGAAACACGTTCTATAAGCGGTTATACGATCTGATGGAAGTGCTAAAGTCCAAGAGCCTTAAACCTTGGATGAACCCTGGTGAGGTCTTCAGGGCAACGGCAAAGAAGGATGCAAAGTTCATCGAGTGGAAAGCGATAGACGGGAAGTTTCAGGTATCGCTCAGAAAAAATGCAGTCTCTCAAGCTATTAATAAAATGGGCAAGTTTATTCTGCTTTATCGAGGCGAGTTTTCTTGGATGGAATGTCTTTTACTTTATCGAAGCAAGGATGTCGTCGAAAAGGGATTCGACGTGTTAAAGAACGACATCGAGTTGATGCCTGTCAACCTAAGGACAAACAGCAGTCTAAGGGGATATCTGTTTATTGCTTTCATCGCCTTGATCTTGAGGATGAAGTTGATGAGGATGATGATCGATGCAGAGCTGAATAAAAGATACTCCGTCGAAGGATTGCTCACTGAGCTGGAAAAAATTAAGATTATGGTATTGCCAGATGGAGAGAAGATTACTACTGAGATATCCAAAAGGCAGCGCGAAATCCTTGACGCTCTTCATATGTGTGCCTAAACGCTGGGGAGGTCAGGTTCATAACTTCTGATCCAGGTCATGCGAAGAAAGATGTCCCCCGCGGAGATGAAGCCAAGACGAGGAGAAGTAGGGACGGTACTTGGGCGACAAAGGGCAAGAAATCCAATTTCGGTTACAAGGCCCATGTCAAAGTTGACACCGAACATCAGTTCATCTGGGCTGTCGAGACTACCACCGCATCCCTCCATGATAGCCAGGTAGATTTGGCAGAAGTAGGAGAAGTCCGATATGGTGACAAAGCCTATTCAGGGGCCAAAACCAAAGGATATGACGCATCGATGAAGAGGGCAGCCAGAGGACATCCACTCGGCATTTTCGATATCTTGCGAAATAAGAGGATCAGTAAGAAGCGATCTCCGGTTGAGAGATGTTTCAGTGTCATAAAGATACATCTCTTATATTTTCTTCAGCTAACTCAAGTATGATCAATTCAATCACTCGTTTGAGATTTAATTGGATGATACGCTTAGGGGCTGTAGCAATATAAAATGAACATTTTCAGAGGCGATATTGGAAACTAAATCCGTTTATGGTGATCATTCCTGGATAAGCCATAACGAAATCTGAGCATTTTATCTTGCGTCAACGACTTAGTAGCTTTGGAACCCAAAAGAAGGGCTCGAAGGCGGAGATGTACACGATTTGAGGAGACCGAGGATAACAAAGTCAGATGTCCATCGGGTCGCCGTTGCCGCCGCTCACCTGGCAGACGGGGCAGACGTCCCTCTCCTCGTTCAGCTCTCTTGTGGCCATGGCGAGGACGGTGGCGTTGGCTATGTTCCCGGCGATGAGGAGGGCAGCCCCGATCTCGTCGTCGGTGATCCCCATCCTTTTTGCGATCCTCAGGTGGAGCTTGAGGCAGTGGCTGCAGCGGACCGCCGCGGCGACGGCGATGGAGATAAGCTCCTGGGTCTCTAGGTCCAGGGCCTGGGAGCTTCTGATGATGGCGTTGTTGTGAAGGATCTTGGTGACCAGAAGCTCGGGCTTGTCCTTCATGAACCGAAATATGTAGGGCACCTCGCCGTACGTCTTCTCGATGGATTCGAGCATATCCTCTGCCGTCTGCTCTTTGCCCTTCTCGCGGATCCTGTCCAGATCGTCCTCAAAGCTCATTTCCGCTCACCTAGACCATGAAGCCGGTCTCTGACATGGGCAATATCCGGACGAGTATATAGTTCTTCATCCTGGAGGGCACGACTTTGGCGATCTCCCCCAGGGTCACGCCCTCGTCGAACTTCACTCCTGCCACGGCATCGTGGTACTCGTCGTAAGGCAGCTTTATCCTCAGGCCGTCCAGGTTCAGAGCTATTGGCAGCGGCGAGTAAGATTGCATGATGTCCGGCACCTGCTCTCTCACCACCTCCATCGCCCTCGGCGGAGTGGTGGTCAGGGGGTCCTTTGAGATCGATGCGCGGACGCTGTCGAGGGCTCTTCCCACCGCCGCCACGATGTTGTCAAGGCTTCCGATCTCCGTCGCCTTCCGGGACCGATGAGCGATCCGCCCGACGTTGGGGACGTACTCGAAGGCGTAGGGCAGATCTTCCTTCTTCATCTCAGGTCCGCCGGTGACGATCACCGGAACGGACAGGTTCCTATAGAGGTGCTCCTTCTTGAGGATGCAGTCGGTGAAGTTGCCGAATATGAACACTACGGCGTCGTGCTCATTGATGAGGGCGGTCTCGTACTCGTCCATCTGGGCGATATCTCTCGCGACGCCTCGGGCCATCCCGATCATGTTGCTCTTGGCCCCGTGCCTCCGCAGGTACTCGGCTACGTCGCAGGCGGGGTGGGGGAGGTGATGGATGGCGAGGGTGGGGGTGACGACGGCGATCTCCGTTCCTGTGAGAGGTGCCCTTTCCAGCTTGCCTCGAAGCTCCTTGGTCAGATCTTCCAGGACCAACATGTCCTCGTGAGGGACGAGCATCAGAAGGATCACCTCGCTCTGGGCGACGTTCTTCTGGAGGACGTACCCCCCCAAGTCCTCGATCAATTCCGTCACCAGGTCGTGCTTGTAGACGCCGCCGGTGAACATCACGGGATCAAGCATCTCTCATGCCTCCCAGTCTCTCCTTCGCCTCGGCCACCATCTCGGGCTTTATCGTCTCCTCTGCGGCCAAAAAGAAGAAGCTCTCTTTGCCCATCTCGTTCCTCCGGTTCCGGAACCCCTCCGGAGCTATCCGGATCAGGGCGTCCATCAGGTCTCTTCTGAACTCGGTCTCGGTGTCCGCCACCACCAGATCTTGGGGAGACTCGTCCGATAGCACCACCAGAACGTTCCTTTCGGGCTGCTCCACCTTATCCCGGCCGTAGGTTCCCCAGAGGACCCGGATGAGGTTCGCCATGTGCTCTTCGTCCTCCACAGTGATCTGGTACCCTCCCTCGGCGGCCACCAGGTCGCCGACGTCGCTGACCTTCAGGGGCGGCTGCTTGCCCCTGATCATCCCGAAGACGGCGAAGTAGGGCGCCTTTATGTCGACGTAGACGTAGAGCCTCCCTATCGACCTGATCAGCCCCAGGTCCTGGAGGATGTCCATGATGATCTCTCGGTACTTCTCAGCCCCGTAATCCTCGCCGGGCATCTCGACCTCGAAGACCTCGAGGGGGTCCATCTCCATCTCAATCCTCCACCAGGCCCGAGACGAGAAGGCTCGCTCCAACGCAGCCGATGTACTGGGCGTAATCGGGGACCATCACCTTGAGGCCCAGGAGCTGCTCCATGGCCCGCGGGAGCCCCTCGATCAGGGCGGTGCCTCCCACCATGATCACAGGCTCCTTCACCTCAACCTCCTGGAGCTGCTGCTCGAAGACCTGCTCTGCGACGCTGTGGCAGGCGGCCATGGCCACGTCCTCGGGCCTGCTCCCCGCGGAGAGGCTGTTCACCAGGCTCTGGGTTCCGAAGACGATGCAGTAGCTGTTCATGGGCACCTTCTGGTGATCCCCCTTCATGGCGAGCTTTCCAAGCTCTGTTATCTCCACGCCGAGACGCCGCGCCGTCAGCTCCAAAAATCTCCCCGAGGCGCCGGCACAGATCCCGCCCATGGTAAAGGTTCCAGGGATACCGTCCTGGACAGATATCGCCTTGTTGTCCATGCCACCGATATCGATCACCGTGGCTTCACCTTTCTGGGCGTCTGCGAGGAAGACGGCGCCTTTGGAGTTGACGGTGATCTCCTCTTGGATCAGCTTGGCCCCGAAGTGTTTGCCGACCAGGTGGCGGCCGTAGCCGGTCGTCCCCAGGCCCTGGATCTCTTCTCTTTTGACACCGGCAGATTCGAGGGCGGCGCTGTAGGCGGCCTCGGCGCTCTTGACCACCTCGGTGGTGGGAACCCAGCCCGTCCCTATCACCTGGTTGTCCCTCATCACCACGGACTTCGTTGTCGTCGAGCCCGAATCGATCCCTGCGGTGAGGCCGGTCTGCCTCTCCCGAGATAAGAGCCCCTTGAACTTGGCCGTGGTGACGAGGGCTTCCATCCTGGTCAGAAGCGTCTCGGCGGTCGTCCTCTCGGTGAAGGAGTAGCTGAGGACGGGGATCCGAGAGTTCTCATGGATGTACTTTCGGATCTCGCTTCGAACTATGGCGCCTTCGGCGCACCGAAAACAGGTCGCGACGAATACGGCGTCGGCGAGATCGGGGTTCTCCACGATTCTGGTAGCTCTCGCCATGGCGAGATTGAGGTCACCGCTTGCCACCTTGATCCCGAACCTCTCCTCCACGTTTTGGATGTCCTCCAGGGAGACCTCGGGGAAGACGAGCTCTGCGCCCACCATCTCGGCAGCCTTCTCCAGCTCCCTCTGAACGCCGCTGTACTCAGAGCCGCAGGAGAGCTGAGCTATCCTGATCAATTCAAACCCTCCAGAAACTCGTGTATCTTGTGGACGAAATGCTTCGCCTGGGGCTCATCCTCGGGATACTCCAGCTCGAGGAGGGGTATCCTTTTCTTTTTGAGGAGAAAGCGGGTCAGCTCGTTGGTCCTGGCGCAGCCGGTGCACCCCAGGGTGCAGTCGTCGCCTCTTATGATGATGGCAGCCTCAGCCTCCTCGATCATCGGTCCCAGGAGGGACATCCTTCCCCTCACCCCTGAGGGGACGTCGACGGCGGCGTACTTCAGCCCCTTCTTTGGATCCTCTGGGGTCATGTTCAGGGGGGGCGAGTCGAGACCGGGGGTGTTGACCTTCTTTCTGACCTCTTTTGATACCACCAGCGCCTCGTGACCGGTCCTCTCGACGAGATCTGCCAGGATCATGCTGGTGGGAGGGTATACCATGACTTTAACCATGAACCAACCTCAGGAAAACTCCTCGTTTATCATCTCTTCCAGATCCTCCAGGCTCGGCCGCTTCTTCGTCCCGATCAAGGATGGAACTTCTTTTCCTTTCGCCTCGGCGTCGAGGCCCCGGGATATCAGGGGAAGGATCTCGGACTCGTGCTGCATCATGTAAAAACCGGGCCTCGCCCCTCCGCCGCGGTGACCCCGGCACCTCCTGGGATCGCCGGGCGGAAATCCCCGATCTTTGATGAAGATGTTGCTCTCGTCCATCGCCCTGATCTCCCTCACCGTCGCCTCGATGTCCTCCTCTTCGCCGTCTATGATGACGCCAAAACAGGTCTCTTTGACGTTTATCTCCCGGCCGAGCTCGTAGATCTTGAGAGCGATGTCGGAGGGGAGGACGTCGGAATCTTGACTCGTCACCACGTACTTGGTAGACTTCACCTATCGCACCTCCAGAACGTAGACGGTCTCCTCCTCCTTGACGTCCCGGAGCTTCTCCAGGTCGAGGATCCGACCCACGATGTTCGTAGCCAAAAACTTCTCACCCGAGGGGCCGTACTTGGAGTCGTCCTCCAGCTTCACGCCTACAAGGCCGGCGTTCTTTGCAGCCTGGTTGGTAACGCCGATTTCCCCTGCCCTGACGACGTCTGTTGGCTTGTTCTCTGGGAGGATCTCTTTGTAGCTGGTGGCCGAGATCACAGGCTTGAAGAGGACGGTGTTCTCGTAGACGAAGTAGACGGGGAGGAGGCCTACAGGCTTCTCTTTCAGGCCCACTACGTGTCTGAAGTAGTCCAGGGATTTTGGGGCCAGATCGTCATAAAGCTCGATCGCCACCATCCGATCGGCCGGGATCGAGGTGACCTCGACCCTCCCCTCTTTGATGATCTGCATGGTGGTGACGGGCCTTTGTTCTACCACCACGGCGTCGTCGCCGGTGTAGCCCTTTACCTCAAAACCTATGCCCCGCACCTCAGCGATATTCTCGGCCTCTTTGAGAGGGAGGCCCATGAGCATGATCCTCTCGGGACTCACCTTCACCGCCAGCTTTGTGCCGGGCTCCGCGAGCTTCACCAGGTCCATGCCGGAGGCGACCGTCCCCACCACAGAGTGGCCGGGGATGGACGTACGGTCCGCCTTGTAGATGAATATCCTTCCAAGGCCCCTTCCCTTGGTCCGTATGGTGACAGTGCCCTCGGCTCTAGGCTCACGGTTCTCAAACTCGATCCGCTCCCCCATCAAGACGTCGCAAGAGGCGTAGGAGCTGGAGGTGCCGTCGACGGCGAAGACTCCATCCCTCGTCGCCGCCAAAAAGAACTCGGAACCTTCGGGAGCGTCTTCAATCAGATCCACCTCTATTCTGGAGTAGATCTCTATCCCGTCGGTGAGTGGAAGGGAGAGGTCCTGGGTCACCATCTTGTCGGAGAGGGCCGCCCATTCCACGATCGGCTCCGCATCCAGGATCTGATCGCCCATCTCGAGCCTTGAGAGGAGATCTTTTCCTCCCACCACCGAGGCGAAGACGCCCCGGTTCTCGGCAGGAGCGCCGTAGGCCGCAGAATGCCTCTTCCTCGTGAAGACTATCTGGGCCTTCTCGGCCTCAAAGCCGCTGGCGCCGAAAACCACCTCCCACCGGTCGTACTCGTGCTCTTTTCTGGTGGGGGCTATCTTCGTTGACAACGGCCCGAAGGCGATGGCGGCACCGTCGCTCCACCGGACCTTGAGGCCCGAAATCTGGCCTACGGCTTTGTGCCAGGCCTCCTGGATCCCCGTATCGAGAAGCTCTACCCTGAGCCTCCCCTTGGTGGTGTTGAGCCAGTAAGAGTTGGTCTCTTTCGCCTCCTCCTCCCGGCCCTTGACGATCCCGATGATGGCGCCTTCCGTAGGTGAGATGCCGCCCGCCTCGAGGGCGTCTTTCAGGATTGACCCATCATCCAGGGAGATCTCCGCTCCATCCACAAAAACTTTCAAGTTAACTCCCCAACATCTCCTCTTCTTCCTCTTTGGTCATCAAAGAGAGCACGCCGTCGGGTGTTCCCACGTGGACGATCTTGCCGTTTCGCATCAAAGCCGCTCGATCGCAGACGTTCTGGACAAAGTCCATGTCGTGGCTGACGATGAGGAAGGTCTCGCCGAGCTCGTCTCGGGCGTTCAAGACGGATTTGGAGACGTCTATCTTGGTGATGAGGTCCATCGTTCCCGTGGGTTCATCCAAGACCACTATCCTCGGCTCTTTGATCAGAACTTGGGCCATGGCAACCCTATGCCTTTCACCCTCGCTCAGCTCGTTGGGGTTCTTGGTGAGGACCTTCTCTGCCTCCTCCTCTGAGAATCCCACCGTGACCAGGGTGTGCATCGCCTTTCTCTCGGCCAGCTCGAAGGGCAGGGCAAGGCCGATCGACTCGGTGAGGTTGTCGATGACGCTGCGGTAGGGGTAGAGGGTGTACTCCTGGTGGAGCATGCCCATGTACTTGGTGGCTCTCCCCTTCTGATCCGCGCCGAGTATTGTCATGTCCACCCAATCGTCGCCCACCCTGCACCAGATTCCACCGTTGGTGGGGGCGATGATCCCGTTCAGGATCTTGGATAGGGTGGTCTTGCCAGCACCGCTGGTTCCTACAAGGCCGAAGATCTCGCCCTCATAGACCTCGAGGGTGACGCCGTCCACGGCCCGCACAACGCCGCGATCTATGCTGATGTAGCGCTTGGCAAGGTCTCTGCACCGGATGATGGGGGCGCCCAAGTCAGCCTTCTTCCTCTCCTCCATCTTTCCCGCCATGGAGACGAACTCGGCGGCGATCTCCGAGGGTTTGCCCTGAGATACGATCTCGCCGTGGTCGAGGAGGACTGCGCGGTCCGTCAGCTCCACCATCACGTCAGGCCAGTGGCTGGTGATGATCATGGTCATGTTGAAGTCGTCGACCGCCCTGCTTATGCTCTCGTGAACCAGGTCAGCGGTCTTGGGATCCAGTGTCCCCGAGGGCTCGTCTGCAAGAAGCATCATCGGCGACTTGGCGAGCTGACGAGCGAGAACCACACGCTGCTTTTCGCCGCCGGATAGCTCTCGTGCGACGTGCATCATCCTGTGGGACATGTTCACCTCGTCGAGCAGGTCTGCGGCACGGTTGATGCTTATGGATCCGCCGCTCGCCTCCTCGACGGCGCGCATGACGTTGACGATCACCCTCTCGTCGCCGTACAGGGCGAAGGTCCGCTGAAGCATGATGGCGATCCTGCGAGAAATGTCCCGTCTCTTCCTGTCGTTTATACCCAGAGAGACGAAATCGGCGTCTAAGGCCTCCAGAGTCCCGCCGCATTTACACGTTTTCCCGACGCTGCTTGGAGGCTCGACGTGGTCGCACTTGGCACATCTTGCGACGTGATAGATCACTTTGCCGCTGATGTTTTCGAAGGGCTCTACCCCTCGGAGGACGTGCAAGAGGACGCTCTTTCCTGATCCGCTTCTTCCCAGGATGCCGAGAGACTCACCCTCCATGATCTCCAAATTGACATTACGCAGCGCTTCAACTTCGCCAAACCGCACCGTCAAGTCCCGGATCTCAATAAATGGTGTCAAATTATCTCGCCTCATGTTGGTATTGTGTACGAACTACAAACCATCCCAAATTTAAGTTTATCCGAGACCGTCCCGTCAGAGACCACCATCATTGATCATCAACGTCGATTACATACATAGTCCAAGCCTGTGCTGGTCTCCAGATGTAGGAAAGTCTCCCTCAATAACCCGATCCAGATATTCGGGCCTGATGAGACGACCTCTATCCTTCTCCTCCCTTCTTCAGAAGAAATTCTTTGTTTGAGTAGGACTCGTGAGCAGCCTCAAGACACTCCTTACAGACATGAAAAACTGTATCCTTGAGGCCATGTATTGTAGCTTGCTTGGCTTTTACGGGCAATGTCTCCTTGTCAACAGCACAGATTTGACATTTCATCTAAGTCACCTCTTTTCAATCTGATTTTCGTCGTTATAAGCATTTCCGCTCAGCGGAGTCCTCCACCTCTTGTAGAGGTCGTGTTCTGCGCCGAGCAGGTCCAGAACCCTTCCCACCACCACGTCCACCATCTCTTCGATGCTCTCGGGCTTCGAGTAAAAACCGGGACACGGAGGAAGAATGATCGCTCCCGCCTCGGTGGCTGCTACCATGTTCCTCAAGTGGACGAGGTTCAACGGCGACTCCCGCGTCACCAGAATCAGCCTGCGCCTCTCCTTCAAACATACGTCCGCCGCCCGGGTGATGAGGGTGTCTGATATCCCGTTTGCAATCCCCGCCAGGGTTTTCATGCTGCAGGGAGCAACTACCATGGCGTCGAATATGTTCGAACCGCTGGCGATCGATGCCGTAAAGTCCCGGGCGGAATAGGCCCGGTCGGCCATCATCTCCACATCGATGGGGCTCTCCTCGGTCTCGATCTCGATTATCCTCCGGGCGGCCTCCGTCATCACGAGGTGGGTTGTGCACCCCATCTCCGCCAGAACCTCCAGGAGCCTGATGCCGTAGATGACCCCCGAAGCTCCGCTGATCCCCACCACCACGTCAAGAATCTTTCCCGTCCTCTGAATGTTACCACATCCTCTGCCAGATGAAATCGCCGATCAGCCCTTTCTCGATAGCCGGGTCAAAGTTGATGCCACCATCAGGGGGAAGTTGATGGTGGCATCGCCGTACACCGTGACTTTTCTCGCCTCTGGCCCGATCTTGCCCCAGGAGACTGCCTCCGAGAGCGTGGCTCCCGAGAGGCCCCCGGGCTCAGGCCGGTCTGTCGTGAGCTGGATGGCGAGATCGAAGCTCTTAGGCGTGACCAGCATCGACTGGAGGGCAAAATTTTTCGGAACTCCTCCCCCTATCATGACTATCCCGGACCGCTCCGCACCGTAGCAGATGTCCACGAGCTCTCCCACGTCGTCGAAGGCGTCGACGGAGAGCTTTTTCGTCTGCTTGTAAAGCCAGGCCTGCAGCCCTATCATGGAGTCGGAGAGGGCCGGGCAAAATATGGGAACCCCCGAATCTGAGGCGGACCGTAGGATCGACTTTTCGTCGTCGATCTTGGATCCGATGACTCTGAGGAGCTCAGTTCCCGTCATCGGATCTCCGCTTTCGGGAAGGACCTCCTGAAGAAGCTCCTCGAACCGGACGAAGTCGTCATCTCCGACGTAGACGTCGTATATCCTGCTCACACCCACGTCTCTCAGATGGGCGTCGGAGGCCTCAGAGTCTCCCAGGACGTGGTGGCTGAAGCTCTCGATTATGTCGTGGACGAGGTTGGCTCCGGTGGAGACCAGAACGTCTATCTTGCCCTCTCTTATGAGGGACGATACTATATTTCTCATGCCCGCAGGAACCATCGCGCCAGCCAGAGTGAAAAATTTGGTGTAATCCCCGGATAGCATCTCCTCGTAGATATTTACGGCTTCAGCGAGCCTTCTCGCGCCAAATCCGCAATTCTCCATCATTCTCACCAGATCGTCTGCGCCCATCCCGGCCTCGATCTCCATCTGTCGTATATAATCCACCGAAACTCACCCGAATTATCCCAGTTTGAAGCCTTTAGAGACCGACCGCATCACTGCTTAGCGGTAGTGATGCTAATCGATTTTCTCATAAACCTTTTATATCAGTACCTTGTGTTTAGCTCTTACGGCTAACGGAGGTAAAAAATGAGCGGCGAAATGGTGGCAGTGGACTATTATATCCCACTTATTATGTTTTTGATAATAGGTGCTATTGTGCCTATTGGCGCGCTGGCTGCCGTGAAGATCATATCTCCTCAGAAATCAACTTTTCAGAAGAGGTCTACCTATGAAGGCGGGCTGAGACCGATACGGGAGGCTATAATCCAGTATAACGTCCAGTATTATCTCTTCGCCATCGTCTTCGTGATCTTCGATGTTGAGGTTCTCTTCCTCTATCCGTGGATCTACGTCTACGCTTCCGAGGTGATCCCCACCTTGGGAGGAGTGAACATTGCGGTCATCGACATGCTGATTTTCATCGTCGTGCTGTTGATCGGGTTGCTCTATGCCATTAAGAAGGAGGCGTTGCGTTGGGTATAAGCGATGTCATACCTCTGCCTGTTGCGGTTGATAAGGAATTGGAGAAGTGGACAATCTGGGGCAGGCCCCTTACGGACGTTTGGTTTACCACCACGGAGAAGATCCATGAGATCATCGACATGGGACCCATCAAGAACGTCCTGAACTGGGGCAGGAAAAACTCCCTGTGGTTTTTGATGCAGCCGATGGGGTGCTGCGGAGTCGAGATGCTCGTCTTCGGATGTCCCCACTACGACTGCGATCGATTCGGCATCTTTCCCCGGGCGACTCCTAGACAGGTCGACGTCATGATCATCAGCGGCTACATCACACGAAAGTACCTGCCGGCGATCAAAAACCTGTGGGAGCAGATACCGGAGCCGAAGTGGGTCATGGCGATAGGCGAGTGCGCCATCTCTGGCGGGCCTTTCTACGACTCTTACAACATCATAAACGACACCAGCAAGTTCTTCCCCATAGACGTATTCGTCCCGGGCTGCCCGCCCAGGCCTGAGAAGTTCATCGAGGGCTTCAGGCAGCTTCAGGAGAAGATCAAGCAGCGTGAGGACAAGAGAGGCTATTAGGAGAGGAGGAGTTCACCGTTGACAACTGCAAATGATGTCTTGTCTGCCCTGCAGTCGGCCTTTCCGGGAACGGTCGAGGAGGCTAAGATTGGTCCCGAGCGGCAGCTCTGGGCTACCATCAAGCCGGACAAGATCGTGGACGTCTGTAAGTACTTGAGGGATAATCACAACTTCGACCACTACTCCGGCGCAGCGGGCGTGGACAGAATCGATGAGGGCCTTTTTGAGGTCACAGAACTGCTCGCAAGCCACGGCGCCCATCAAGTGGTGGCGCTCCTGAAAGTGAAGACCCCAAGGGACAGTCCATCGGTCAAGTCCCTGACCGGCCTCTACTGGAACGCCAACTGGTACGAGCGCGAGATCTGGGAGATGCTGGGAATCAACTTCGAAGGCCATCCCGAGCTTTATCCCCTCCTGCTATCGGATGAGCTGATGGGAGTCTGGCCCTGGAGAAAGGACTACAAGGGCTACCCGGACTATACTACCGCTGAGAGGGCCATAGAGATGGTCACCTCTGAAGGGTACACCGAGTACTCAATCCCCCCCACCGAGGCCGAGATCAAGGCGGGGGCCGTCCCCGCCGAGAGGCCAAAGTACCCCTCCTTCCGAGAGAGGGAGGAGATGGAGATCAAGGGCGAGTCTGAGATGATCCTTCACATGGGTCCCCAGCACGCCGTCGTTCCCGGTCCTTTCCTTCTGGACATCCTGGTGGATGGAGAGAGGGTGAAGAAGGCCTTCCTGGACGTGGGCTACATCCACAAGGGCATCGAGAAGATAATGGAGAACAGGACCTACATGCAGGGCATCCCCATAACCGACAGGCTCTGCTACATGGCCTCGCTCACCAACAACGAAGCATACTGTGGAGCCGTGGAGAGGCTTCTTGGGATCGAAGCTCCTGAGAGGGCCCAGTATATCCGGATGATCCTTGAGGAGCTCTCAAGAATTCAGAGCCACCTTCTGGGCACTGGAGAGTTTTTGACCCTCATCGGAAGCGCCGTCTTCTCGCCCTTCCTTTACATGATCATCGACCGAGAGGACGTTCTCAGCTGCATAGAGAGCGTGACGGGAGCGAGGATCAACCACAGCTTCGTCCGTTTCGGCGGAGTTCGAAACGACCTTCCCGATGGCTTCAAGGATATGACCCTGGACGTCCTCAAGATGGTCAGGCAGAAGACTGAGGAGTACAAGGAGCTCTTCCTCTCCGACAGCATCTACAGAAAGAGGATGGAGGGCGTTGGTGTCCTTTCGCAGTCGGAGGCGAGAAGGCTTGGGGTCTCAGGTCCTCCTCTGAGGGCGTCGGATACTCCTTACGACATGAGGCGGGATGATCCGTACCTCCTCTACAAGGACATGGACTTTGAGGTGATCACCAGGAAGGAGGGTGACTCCAAGGCACGGGTTGAGGTGAGGCTCGACGAGATCTTCGAGAGCTGCTACATAATAGAGCAGTGCCTGGACCAGATCCCCAGCGGCCCCATAATGGCAGATAAAGTCCCCAAGAGGATCAAGCCCGATCCGGGCGAGGCCTACTACCGGGTTGAAGACCACCGGGGAGAAATGGGCTTCTTCGTGGTCAGCGACGGGTCAGATAAGCCCGCCAAGGTGAAGGCTCGTGGTCCCGTATACGCCTACTTCCAGGCCCTTCCCCCGCTCCTGGAGGGCGTCTACATAGCCGACGTCGTCGCCATCGCGGGCAGCATGGACGCTTGCACCAGCGAGGTGGACAGGTAGGAGGATTGTGTAATGGTATTATCTGCGATCACAGAATTTGCAGCCCAAGAGCCCAAGTTATACGCTTTTATAATCGGGCTGGTCGGCGCTGCCATCCTCGCTTCGGTCATAAACGTGGCCGCGATGGCCGTCGTCTGGCTCGAAAGAAAGGTCATGGGCGACCTTCAGGGCAGGTACGGACCGAACAGGGTCGGTGGCCGATGGGGCATTCTTCAGCTCGGCGCTGACGCCGTCAAGCTCTTCACAAAAGAGGACGTAATTCCGAGGGGCGCTGACAAGCCTGTCTACGTCTGGGCCCCGATCGTGGCCAGCGCGACCACCATGTTGGTGGCCGGAGCTATGCCCTTCGGCGCCGTGATAATAGACGGCAAAGAGATCCCCCTGGTGGTGGCCAACATGGACATCAGTGCCTTCTACGTCGAAGCGGCGCTGAGCATTATGGCCATATCCGCCTTCATGGCGGGCTGGTCTTCTAACAACAAGTACTCGATGCTGGGCGCCTTTCGAGGCATAGCCAGGATGATCGCTTACGAGGTCCCCATGGGGATCTGCGTCATCAGCGTCGCCATAATGGCCCACAGCCTGAACCTGGTGGAGATTGTCCAGGCCCAGGACATCTGGTTTGCCATCGCCCAGCCTCTGGGGTTTGTGATATTCGCCATAGCCCTCATCACGGACCTCGGAAGGATGCCTTTCGACCAGACTGAGGCCGAGGAGGAGATCATAGCCGGCTACAACACCGAGTACAGCGGAATTCGGTTTGGTCTGCTCTACTTCCAGGAGTACAACGTAATGCTCCTCGGGTCAATCCTTCTGGTTCTCCTCTACCTGGGCGGCTGGAACGGTCCCGTCATCCCGGTGATATCCTTCATCTCGCCCATGATCTGGTTCTTCATGAAAGTCCTCATCGTTTTGGTGGCTCTGATCTGGGTGAGGGTATCGCTCCTCAGATTCAGGATAGACCAGGTCACAGACCTGGGCTGGAAGATACTGCTCCCCTTGTCGATGGTAAACCTGGCGTGGGCAGTGGTCGTGGGGCTGTACTTCGCATGAGGTGAAGATCAATGGTGCTTAAGAACCTCAAAATGACCCTGAAGCGCTCGATCAGCGGTGTGGAGGTCACCCGTCTCTATCCAGAGAAGATCATGGATCTTCCCGATGCGGAGAGGGGGGTCCACGTTCTGGATATCAGAAAGTGCATCGGGTGCGGTGCCTGTGCACGGATCTGTCCCAACGACTGCATCGAGCTGGTGCCTTACGCTCGCGGAAACCCGCTCAAGAACAAGAAGCTTCAGTATCCTCAGATCGATTATGGCCGGTGCATGTTCTGCGGCCTCTGTGTCGACGACTGCCCGGCCAATTGCCTGACCATGTCGAAAGTCTTCGAGATTGCAGGCTGGAATAGGGACGACATAATATACGGTCCCGAGGATATCGCCGTCGGTCAATACACCGACCAGGAGCTGGCCGAGCTTGCCGAAGAGGCGAGGAAGGCCGAAGAGGAGAAGAAGAGGAAGGCTGCCGAGGCTGCAAAGGCCAAGAAGGCAAAGGCAGCCAAGGCCAAGGCCGCCGAGGAAGGAGAGAAGGGTTCCGGCGAGAAGGCTGCCAAGAAGAAGGCAGAATAACTATCGGAGGGTGAGACCGGATGATAGATCTGACTCAGTTTTACGACATAAGGTTCCTGATAGAGCTTGGAGCTTTCTCCTTGCTCGCAGTGATTATCCTCGGCCTCTCAATCCTCACCGTCTACTCCAGAAACATGGTTCACAGCGGCCTATATCTCCTGGGGAGTTTTGCCGCGGTGGCTGCGTTATACATATTCCTGAACGCTACCTTCGTAGGAGTGGCTCAGGTTCTGGTGTACATCGGAGCGGTGGGAGTGCTGATACTCTTCGCAATAATGCTCACGAGAAAGACGCTGATGGAGGAGGAATCCCATGGTTAAGGTAAAAACGGCGATTTTAATGCTGATCTTTCTGGCCGCGCTGATCGTATTCATCGCAGCGACACCATGGGGCGGCGAGGAGAAGGGTTCGTACAGTTTCGAGCCGAGAGAGGGGGCCAGGGCCCCGGAGAGCGGTATAGGGGAGATCGGTGTTGAGATCTTCACAATATATCTCTTCCCCTTCGAGGTGCTTTCTCTGGTGCTTCTGGCAGCCCTGATCGGAGCGATATACGTCGCAAGAAAGGAGTTGCCCAGATGACGGCGTGGAGGGAGGAAAACAGATGATCCCACTAGTGCTTTACGTGCTGCTGGCGTCGGCGATGTTCACCATCGGCCTTTACGGCCTTCTGACCCAGCGGAACGGTATCAAGCTTATGATGTGCGTGGAGATCCTGCTGAACAGCGCAAACATCAATCTGGTGGCGTTCTCGGCATACCTGCCCAACGTAAACGGCCAGGTATTCGCCCTGTTCTCCATCGCCCTGGCCGCTGCGGAGGCCGGCGTTGGATTCGCCATCCTGATCGTGCTGTACAGGTTGTACGGAACCATAGAACTGGACAACATCAACGCACTGAGGTGGTAAAGGGATGTACCAAGATTACGCCTATCTGATCGTAGGCTTGCCGATACTGGCCTTCGTGCTTACGATCTTTCTGGGTTGGCATCTGCCAAAGGGCGGCGGGTTCTTCACGGTTCTGGCGACCTTCGCAGGGTTCATACTATCCTTTGGGATATTTAGGGAGATATATCCCAACGACGAGATAGTCCACCAATCGATGCATTGGTTTGCGAGCTTCAACGCCGGGATCCTGATAGATCCGCTGGCCATAGTGATGCTCCTGATGGTCACCTTCGTCTGTACCATGATCCACACCTATGCTCTCGGGTACATGGAGGGCGACCCAGGGATGGCACGGTACTTCGCCGAGGCTGGTCTCTTTACAGCGGCGATGCTGGGGCTCGTCTTCTCCGACAACCTGCTTCAGCTCTTCATATTCTGGGAGCTGGTAGGTCTCTGTTCATACCTCTTAATCGGGTTCTGGTACCGAAAGCCCTCTGCGGCTTCCGCCGCCAAGAAGGCCTTCCTGGTGACCAGGGTCGGAGACGTCATGTTCCTCGCAGGAATAGTTCTCCTCTACACCAACATGGTGAAGCTGAACCTGACCCTGCCCGACGGAGCGTACCTGCTTCAGTTCCAGACGATCTACGACAGCCTGACCCTGATCCCGCCCGACCAGCTCACATGGATCGCCGTGCTTCTCTTCGGCGGAGCCGTGGGCAAGTCAGGTCAGTTCCCCCTGCACGTCTGGCTTCCTGACGCCATGGAAGGTCCCACCACGGTCTCGGCCATGATCCACGCCGCCACCATGGTTACCGCGGGCGTCTACCTGGTTGCGAGGATGTTCCCGCTCTTCTACGCGGCACCCAACGCTCTGATGGTGGTCGCCTACGTCGGCGCTTTCACAGCGCTATTCGCGGCGACGATGGGCCTGGTGATGTTCGACATCAAGAGGGTTCTCGCCTACTCGACAGTCAGCCAGCTCGGTTACATGATGGCTGGCCTTGGGATCGGAGCTGCCATGGGAGCGTTCTCCGTCGGCGTCTCAATGTTCCACCTGATCGGCCACTCCTTCTTCAAGGCCCTCCTCTTCCTCTGTGCCGGAAGCGTGATTCACGCCGTCGGCACCAACGATATGAGGGAGATGGGAGGCGTCTTCAAGCACATGAAGTGGACCGGCCTCACCATGCTGGCGGGGTCTCTCACCCTGGCCGGGTTCCCCCTGACCACGGGATTCTTCAGCAAAGACGAGATCATCGTCACCGCCTACGAGCACGGTGCCATGGGCTTCGGCTGGGTCCCCTACATCTTCGCGATCGTAGCGGCCCTTCTCACCGCCATATACACCTTCAGGCTGTGGTTTTTGACCTTTGACGGCGAGGCGAGGAGCGACTATCACAAACATGAGTCGCCCTGGGTAATGCTCGGTCCTCTGGTGATTCTCGCATTATTCGCCCTCTTCATGGGGATGCCCTCGCAGGAGAGCTTCTACCACTACGTAGGAAACAACTTCGAGCATTACGGAGTCGACTTCGAGGAGCTGGCAGTGATCGGAGGCCATCACGTCGAGCATGCAGCTCACGTCCACGAGCCCTTCATCATCAAGATCCTGCCGATCATAATCGGCGTCGGCGGCATAATAATCGCTGCCCTCTTCTACTCGCGGTGGAAGAGGTTCGACCCGGGGATGATCACCTCACAGAGAGATCCTCTACGGCACCTCCTGCTCAAGAGGTACTACCAGAACGAGATCTACACTCTCTGGTTTGCAGAGAAGGTGGTCTACGGCATAGCTCTAGTCTCGAACATGATCGATCTCAAGATCATAGACGGCACAGTGAACAAGATAAGCGCCATTTCAGTGGGATTCGGCGGAACTCTGCGTAAGGTCCAGACCGGCGTGATACAGAACTACCTCACCGCCATAGTTCTAGGGCTGGCGGTCCTGCTGATACTGATTCAACTGGCGTCGATGGGGGTGGCGATATGATTGCAGAAGGATACGCCATATCATTGATGATCGCCATACCACTCTTAGCAGCGGTCTTCGCCTTCCTCAACGGGAAGGCAGCGAAGTACGTGGCCCTGATAGGGTCCCTCGTCCCCCTGGTGATATCGTTCCAGATGTTCCAGGAGTTCGACAAGACATCGAACGCGATGCAGTTTGTGGAGAGCTATGACTGGGTTCCTGTCATCGGCGTCAAGTACACCGTCGGCGTCGACGGCATAGGTTTGCCCCTGATACTCCTCTCCACCATAGTCAGCATCCTGGTGGTGGTATACTCCTGGGGCGAGAGCAAGAGGTCAAACCAGTTCTTCGCCCTCCTCCTCCTGAACGAGGTCGGAGTTCTTGGAGTCTTCACAGCCCTCGACTTCTTCCTCTTCTACATCTTCTGGGAGGTCGTGCTCATACCCATGTTCTTCCTGATAGGAATATGGGGCGGGCCGAGGAAGGACTATGCTGCGATCAAGTTCTTCATCTACACTCACGTGGCAAGTCTGATAATGCTGCTCTCGATATTCGCCCTCTACTTCAGCTACAGAACGCCTGAGGGCCTCCGGACCTTCGACATGCTGACCCTCCTCGAAGCGACGGGAGACTCGACGATATTCTCGCCGATGCTCTTGAACGTGATCTTCTTCGGGCTCCTCTTTGGGTTCCTGGTGAAGATGCCTGCGGTCCCATTCCACACCTGGCTTCCCGACGCTCACGTCGAGGCGCCGACCGCGGGCAGCGTGCTCCTGGCAGCTCTCCTCCTGAAGATGGGCGGTTACGGCCTCTTCAGGGTGGTAATGCCGATGCTGCCGAACGTCTCCGCGAACTACATCACTCTGATGGCGATAATCGGCGTGGTGAGCATCGTCTACGGCGGCTTTTTGGCGCTGTCCCAAAAGGACCTCAAGAAGATGGTCGCCTACTCCAGTGTGAGCCACATGGGCTACGTCCTTCTTGGTGCCGGGGCCTTAAGCGTCCTATCGGTCCAGGGAGCGATGTTCCAGCAGTTCAGCCACGGGCTGATCACCTGCGTTCTCTTCATGAGCGCCGGGACCATCCAGCATACCGCCGGAACCAGGATAATCTCCGAGCTTGGCGGTCTTGCTGACAGGATGCCCAAGTTCGCGGTCCTGATGCTGGCCGGGTTCATGGCATCACTCGGACTTCCCGGCATGTGCGGCTTTGTGGCCGAGCTCTCGGTCCTGGCCGGATCTTACCAGAACCTGCCCGTGTACGTCCTGATAACCATCTTCGGTGGGATCGCCGTGACTGCGGGATACCACCTGTGGGCGATGCAGAAGGTCATGTTCAACCCAATCCTGAAGAAGTACCTGGATCTCAAAGATCCTCATTCCTACGAGATCCTCTCCATGAGCATACTTGTACTGCTCATAATCTACTTCGGGGTCCAGCCCGGAACGATCACCGACATCATGGGTGTGGCGGCAGAGCCGCTGGTCAAACCGTTTATAGCCATGGCTCAGACGGGGGTGATCTGAAGTGACACTAGGATTCGGTGACTATCTGTCTCTGCTGGGTGCAGAGGCTCTGCTCACGGGGCTTGCTCTGCTGATGATCCTGATCGGCCTGTTCATGAAGAACAAGAACCTGATGGGATACCTGAGTCTCGCGGGGCTCGTTGTCTCTCTCTTCCTGGTGATGGGCGTCGACATGACCCGTGGCGCTCTTTTCTACGGGACGATGGAGGTCGACGCTTTATCCCAGTTCTTCAAACTGGTCTTCGTTGCGGTCGCCCTGATCGTGGTGATGGCGGGCCTCAGCAGGTACAAGGACAGTCCGGCTCAGGACGAGTTCTACGTTCTGCTCCTTCTGGCGACGGTGGGAATGATGGTGGTGGCAAGCTCCATGGACCTGGTCACCCTCTTCATAGGGTTTGAGCTTGCTAGCCTTTCCACCTACGCCATGGCGGCCTTCGACAGGGAAAAGCAGAACCTGGAAGCTGCGATGAAGTACTTCATCTTCGGATCGGTCTCATCGGCGATGATGCTCTTCGGGTTCTCTCTCCTCTACGGCCTGACCGGAACTACCAGGCTTGCGGAGATCGCAGCCGCCTCGGTGGCGGACATGGGACCTGCAACCCTCGTCGCCCTCCTCTTCGTTGTGGCGGGCTTCGGGTTCAAGATGGCTCTGGTGCCCTTCCACATGTGGGCTCCAGACACCTACGAGGGTGCGCCCACCATCGTTACGGCCTTCCTTGCGGCAGGCTCCAAGAAGATGGGGTTTGTGGCGGCCTTCAAGGTGCTCTTCATAGCCCTGATAGCCCTCAGCTTTGAGTGGTACATGGCCTTCGCCATCCTGGTGGCGATAACCATGACTCTCGGAAACGTCGTGGCCATCTGGCAGAAGAGCGTCAAGAGGATGCTGGCTTACTCCAGCGTCGCCTACGCTGGGTACATCGCCATCGCCTTCGTGGTCGTCGGAGCCGCCAACAACGGCGGCCTCGACCTCAGCGTGGCGCAAAACGGCCTTGCGAGCGGGCTGATGCTCATCCTCGGCCACGCCTTCATGAAGACCGGGGCTTTCATCGCCGCTGCGGTGGTCGGATACATGGCCCTCTCTGAGGGGAAGAAGAACCCCGACGATCTGGAGCAGTATGCGGGCCTGGGGCGAAGAGCCCCCATAACCGCGTTCTGCATGTTGATCTTCCTCTTCTCGCTGTCCGGGATTCCCCCAACGGCGGGGTTCATCGGGAAGTTCATGCTCTGGGGTTCAGCGATCGACTCCGGCCTAGTCTGGCTGGCGGTGCTATTCGCCCTCAACAGCGCTCTCTCGCTGTACTATTACCTTAGGGTAATCATGTACATGTACGTCAGAGAGCCCGCGGGCGCGAAGATCGCGGAGCCGAAGGGGTACGTCCTGGCGATGGTCGTGGCTTTGGTTGCGGTCGTCTACATCGGCCTCTTCCCCCAGGCCTTTGTCGACTTCGCTTACAGTGCAGCAGCTGTTCTGCTGCACTGAAAACTTTCTTTTTCCTGCGCCCTATTATTATACGTCTTTAGCTCATCTTAATCAGCATCAATTGTTGATATGAATTAGTCAGTCAAATAAACTGATATAGGATCAAAAAGAGGGAGATAAAGACGCATTTTTTTCATAGTGGTAATCCAAATCCTGCTTCTTCCAAAAACTCGTTTTATAACCGCGGAGGGTCTTTAGCTAGTCGGGTGGACGTTCTCACCTACAAGTCGCTTCATCCTAGGCTGAGAGATCGAATCCTGGCCGAGCAGGTCCCAATACTATGAGGGACGCCGAGGATGGCTCGCCGATTGGGGATCAGGAGTCAACTGAAGTTATTCATTATTAATTAAGATATTTTTATACCAACACCGGCAAATATCACCACCACCAATATTTGTTCCAGCCAAAAGGTTGCGTGCATTCGATTTCGCCGGGCCTTTTGATCAGACTTTTTGGGGGTTTTTGGCGTTGAGCCCGGACGATAAAAGCTCAGAACTCGATGAGATGAAGAAGAGGTGGAAGAAGAAGTTCTGGCCGGAAAACGCCATCTTCGAAGAGATCCACCCCGGCGACCGGATCTTCGTCGGGACCGGCTGCGGCGAGCCCCAGCACCTGGTCGGAGCCCTGAAGAGCTACGTCGAGAAGAGGCCCAACTCCCTCCTCGGCGCCGAGATGATCCACGTCTGGACCCTGGGGATCGCCCCCTGCGCCGAGGAGAAGTTCCGGGAGAACTTCAGGCTCAACTCCTTCTTCGTGGGGTCGCGGAGCCGGGGCGCCATCAACCGGGGGGACGCCGACTACACCCCCATCTTCCTCTCGGAGGTCCCGGCCCTCTTTCGGAAGGGCGCGATCCCCATCGACGTCGCCCTGGTCCAGACCTCGCCTCCGGACAGCCACGGCCTGATGAGCCTGGGGATCAGCGTCGAAATCGTCAAATCGGCGGTGGAGGCTGCAGGGATCGTCGTCGCCCAGATCAACCCCAACATGCCCCGGGTCCACGGCGACGGGTTCATCAGCGTCGAAGACGTCGATTATCTGGTCTACCATGACGAGCCGCTTCTCGCCTATGAAGATCCGGTCCGCGGCGAGATCGCCCAGAAGATCGGCGGCTACGTGGCGAGGCTCGTCGAGGACGGGTCCACCATCCAGGTGGGCTACGGGGCGGTCCCCAACGCGGTTTTATCGAACCTCGCGGGCAAGAGGCACCTGGGGGTCCATACCGAGCTCTTCACCGACGGCCTCGCAGACCTGATGAAGTCGGGGATCGTCGACAACTCCAAAAAGACGATCGACCGGGGAAAGTCCGTCGCCTCCTTCTGCATGGGGATGGAAGAAACCTACCGTTTCCTGGACGACAACCCCCTCGTCGAGTTCAGGTCGATAGGCTATACCAACAGTCCCCTGGTGATAGCTCAAAATCGGGGTATGACGGCTATTAACAGCTGCATCGAGATCGACCTCTCGGGCCAGGCGACGGCCGAGTCCCTGGCCGGAGCCCACTACAGCGGGATCGGAGGCCAGGCCGACTTCATGCGGGGCTCGGTCCTGGCCCGGGGCGGAAAATCGATCCTCGCCCTGCCTGCCACCGCTGACGGCGGCAGAACCTCGCGGATCGTCCCCTCCCTAACGCCGGGCTCCGGGGTGACATTGAGCCGGGGCGACGTCCACTACGTGGTCACAGAATACGGGATCGCCTACCTCCACGCAAAAAACGTCCGGGAGAGGGCGATGGACCTTATCTCCATCGCCCATCCCGACCACCGTCCCTGGCTGATCGAGGAGGCGAAGAGGCTGAATTTGATCTACAAAGATCAGGCCTTCATCCCCGGCGAGGCCGGGATCTACCCCGAACGCCTTGAGATGAGGAGGACGACAAAATCGGGCCTTTCGATCCTGCTGCGGCCGGCCAAGATCACCGACGAGCCGCTCCTCAAGGAGTTCTTCCACCTCCTCTCCGACGAGAGCCTCTACAGCAGGTTCATGACCCCGAGAAAGGAGCTCTCCCACCGATGGCTCCAGGACTTCTCCGTCATCGACTACTCCAAGAAGATGGTGATCCTGGCGACGGTGGAGGACGGGAAGGCCGGGAGGGAGACGATCGTCGGGATCGGCCAGTACAGCATCACCGGCGAGACCCACGTGGCCGAGGTCGCCTACGTGGTCAGAGACGACCGCCACCGTCAGGGGGTGGGAAGAGAGATCCTCGGCTATCTCACATTCCTGGCCAAAAAGCAGGGGCTTCTGGGTTTTGTGGCGGAGGTCCTCTCCACCAACACCCGCATCTTCCGCATGTTCCAGAAGATGGGCTTTACGCTTGAGAAGGTCTGGGAGGAGGACGGGGTCTACGAGATGAGGGCCTCCTTCGGGGATGTGGGGATGGCGGGTGAAGACGTCGAGATCGAAGGCTGCGTCCGGGATTGAGGGCCGATCCAAAATTTATAAAAAATTTTATTAAAATTTAAAAAGTATTCAGCGCCTCTCTGACCATCTGTTCCACCATCGAGATTAAGCCGGCGATGCCCAGCTCTCGGAGAGAACTCCGGGACATCTTCTCCTCCAGCATGTAAAAAAATACCAGCGTCAGCATAGTGCGAAGCTCGCCGTCTTCAAGGGTTGAGGAGATCGATCCTCCTCCCTGATCCTGCGGCATCCCTGGGTACCTGTCCAGCTTCTCTGCTAGCGTATCGAAGGACGTCAGCAGGTTAGGGTCGATGGCCTCTATGATGGCTCTGGACGAACGGATATCTGGCATGTTCTCTTAACACCCCCCAGATTACTTTTACGAATAATATAGTCGGTACAGATACTTAAATCTGTCGGATTGTCCAGGGATCCGATGTTGCAAATATCCCAATGTCAAATCATACGATATTGTTATATAGTCGATGGGGTAAATTAAGTTTAATTCGTTCAGGGGGACCTTTAAAATGAGAAGCATCGGTTCGCTCATGTTGACTATTTTGCTGATGGTGGTCGGAAACCTCGCGGGCGCGGGAATCGACCTCGCAGGAAGAAAGACCTGCGACGTCTCGAAGGCCATGAGCAAATTGTACAAGAACAGCTCGAAGAACATCGCCCGAATTTTGTACGAGGACCGGAGCGGCCAGGGGTTTGGAGATCTCCAGGCTGAGACCGGTTTGAACCGAAACAAGCTCAATCACGAGCTCATATCCATGAGAAACCTGGACCTGGTAAAGCTCGTGGACGGAAGATATCATCTGACCTGGTACGGCGCTCTTTTGCTGGAGAACGCGGCCCTTTGCGAGAGGGCGCTGGCCGAGATCGACGAAGATCGGCTATTCGAACCGGTTGATTCAGAAGCCTTGACAGAAGAAGTCGTTGACTGAAGAACCGATAGGTGGATGTGGTGCAGCAGGCCGCACCACATCGAATCCCAACTTACCAATTGAAGGCTAGTGTCGCGTCAATAATTAAATGTCGTAAAGTATAAGATGTATTATCTTCATATCCAACTTGGGAGAATAGGATATGAAGAAATATATCATAACGCTTTCCGAGGACGAGCGCAAATCTCT